>ERZ837380.2769-NODE-2769-length-17768-cov-5.316773_pt1 | contig 17768 bp, 14 predicted proteins | sample MGYA00519685_ERZ837380 | MGnify/ENA primary metagenome ERZ837380 (study PRJEB31850, sample SAMEA3708817) | human gut metagenome | biome: human gut; feature: human-associated habitat; material: faeces | place: China | collected 2014 ...
TAACGGAACGTCCGGAATAGTCAACTCGCTTACCTAACAGGTTCTGACGGAAACGGCCCTGTTTACCTTTCAGCATGTCAGAAAGGGACTTCAATGCACGGTTTCCTGGTCCGGTAACAGGACGTCCTCTTCTGCCGTTATCGATCAGGGCATCAACTGCCTCCTGAAGCATACGTTTCTCATTGCGGACAATGATATCCGGTGCGCCCAGCTCCAGCAGTCTTGCCAGACGGTTGTTACGGTTGATGATTCTTCTATATAAATCATTTAAGTCGGAAGTAGCGAAACGGCCACCATCCAGCTGAACCATAGGACGGATATCCGGTGGGATAACCGGAATAACAGTCATGATCATCCACTCCGGACGGTTGCCGGAATTTAAGAATGCATCAACAACCTCCAGCCTCTTGATGATCCTTGCACGTTTCTGGCCAGTTGCATCCTTCATAGCTGCACGAAGCTCATCAGAATCCTTCTGAAGATCGATCGCTTTTAACAGCTCCTGGATCGCCTCAGCACCCATACCTACACGGAAGGAGCCGTAGCCATATTTTTCTACTTCTTCTCTATACTCTTTTTCGGAGAGGACCTGCTTATACTGCAGGCCAGTCTCCTTAGGATCCAGAACGATATAGGAAGCAAAGTACAGCACTTTCTCCAGGATTCTTGGAGAAATGTCCAGCAGCAGACCCATACGGCTTGGAATGCCCTTAAAATACCAGATATGGGATACTGGAGCTGCAAGTGCAATATGTCCGATACGCTCTCTACGAACGCTGGACTTGGTTACCTCTACGCCGCATCGGTCGCAGATGACACCTTTATATCTGATTTTCTTATATTTACCGCAGTGACATTCCCAGTCTTTGGTTGGTCCGAAAATTCTTTCGCAGTAAAGACCGTCGCGCTCCGGTTTTAATGTACGGTAGTTAATTGTCTCCGGTTTTTTTACTTCACCGTGGGACCACTCCAGAATCTTTTCAGGAGAAGCCAGACCAATCTTAATCGCATCAAATGTCAATGGCTGATAAGTTTCTTTCGTCTCCGGCATCAGTGTACTCCCTCCTATTCGTTATCATCGGAAGTGTAATCGTCGTAGGAATCATCCTCTTCCAGATTAACGTTGTCTTCCTCATTCTCTACGCCAACCAGCTCACCATCTTTGAATTCCTGGTACTGATAGCCCTGGTCAGCCAATCCGTCTTCCCGGTTTCCGTAATGTCTGTCGCCTTCGATGATGGAACGCAGATCGGTATCGCCATAGTCGATGTTCTCGGCCATCTCTACCTCTGTTCCATCGTCTTTCAGAACACGGACATCCAGACCCAGGGACTGAAGCTCTTTTAATAATACCTTGAAGGATTCCGGTACGCCCGGCTCCGGAATGTTCTCGCCCTTGATGATGGCTTCGTAGGTCTTTACACGTCCTACTACATCATCGGACTTCACAGTCAGGATCTCCTGTAAGGTGTAGGAAGCACCATATGCCTCCAGTGCCCATACCTCCATCTCACCGAAACGCTGTCCGCCGAACTGTGCTTTACCACCCAGAGGCTGCTGGGTAACCAGCGCGTAAGGACCAGTGGAACGTGCATGGATCTTATCATCAACCAGATGATGGAGTTTCAGGTAGTGCATGTGTCCGATGGTTACCGGGCTGTCAAAATACTCACCGGTACGGCCATCACGCAGGCGTACTTTACCATCGCGGCTTAACGGAACGCCCTTCCACAGCTCTCTGTGCTCCAGATGGCTGCCTAAGTAGTCCATAACCTCTGGTTTTAAGGTATCTTTATATTTTTCCTGGAACTCTTCCCAGGAAGTGTTTACATAATCATTCGCGATATCAAGGGTATCCATGATATCATTCTCGTCTGCACCATCGAAGATCGGAGTAGATACATCAAATCCTAATGCTCTTGCAGCAAGACTTAAATGAATCTCCAGCACCTGTCCGATGTTCATACGGGAAGGTACGCCCAGTGGGTTCAATACGATATCCAGCGGACGGCCATTTGGAAGGAATGGCATATCTTCTACAGGAAGCACGCGGGAAACAACACCCTTGTTACCATGACGTCCAGCCATCTTATCACCAACAGAGATCTTTCTCTTCTGGGCAATGTAGATGCGGACACTCTGGTTTACTCCCGGAGCCAGCTCATCGCCATTCTCTCTTGTAAATACTTTTGCGTCTACAATGATACCGTAAGCGCCGTGAGGCACTTTCAGGGAAGTATCACGTACTTCTCTTGCTTTCTCACCAAAGATCGCACGGAGCAGTCTCTCCTCAGCAGTCAGCTCTGTCTCTCCCTTAGGGGTTACTTTACCAACCAGGATGTCTCCGGCACGTACCTCTGCACCGATACGGATGATACCTCTCTCATCCAGATCCTTCAGGGCGTCCTCGCCGACACCCGGAACGTCACGGGTGATCTCTTCCGGTCCTAACTTAGTATCACGGGCTTCTGCCTCGTACTCTTCAATATGAACGGATGTGTAAACGTCATCCATAACCAGTCTTTCACTTAACAGAACCGCATCCTCGTAGTTATAACCTTCCCAGGTCATGAATCCGATCAGCGGGTTCTTACCAAGTGCGATCTCACCATTCTTGGTGGATGGACCATCTGCGATCACCTCACCTTTTTCTACATGGTCACCCTTGTATACGATCGGCTTCTGGTTGTAGCAGTTGGACTGGTTGCTTCTCTTGAATTTGGTTAAATGATATACATCTTTATTGCCGTCAGAATCTCTGCGGATGATGATCTCGTTGGAAGCGGAACGCTCAACGACACCGGCATTCTTAGCCAATACACACACACCGGAGTCAACGGCTGCTTTGCCTGCGATACCGGTATCAACAACCGGAGCCTCTGTAGACAGAAGCGGCACTGCCTGACGCTGCATGTTAGATCCCATCAGCGCACGGTTCGCATCATCGTTCTGCAGGAACGGAATCATGGAAGTTGCCACGGAGAATACCATCTTCGGGGATACGTCCATCAGGTCGATATTCTTCTTCTGGAAAGAAGTTGTCTCTTCTCTGTAACGTCCGGAAACGTTATCGTGAATGAAATAGCCATTTTCATCCAGTGGCTCATTCGCCTGTGCAACAACGAAGTTGTCCTCTTCATCAGCGGTCAGATAAACAACATCATCCGTAACACGCGGGTTCTTAGGATCTGTCTTATCAACCACACGATATGGCGCCTCGATAAATCCATAGGTGTTTACTCTTGCATAAGATGCCAAAGAGTTGATCAGACCGATGTTAGGACCCTCAGGGGTCTCAACCGGGCACATACGTCCATAATGGGTGTAGTGAACATCTCGAACCTCGAATCCGGCACGATCTCTGGACAGACCGCCAGGTCCTAATGCGGACAGACGTCTCTTGTGAGTCAGCTCAGACAACGGGTTGTTCTGATCCATGAACTGGGACAGCTGGGAGCTTCCGAAGAACTCTTTCACTGCAGCAGTTACCGGTTTAATATTGATCAGGGACTGTGGTGTGATGCCATCCATATCCTGGGTGGTCATACGCTCACGAACCACTCGCTCCATACGGGACAGACCGATACGATACTGGTTCTGTAACAGCTCACCTACCGCACGGATACGACGGTTGCCCAGATGATCGATATCATCTGCAGTACCGATCTCCTCTTCCAGATGCATATTGTAGTTGATGGAAGCAATGATATCTTCCTTGGTGATATGCTTCGGAATCAGTTCGTTGATATTTCTGTGGATCGCTTCTTTCAGCGCTTCCTCATCATCTCCGCATTCAGCCAGAATGTTCTTTAATACCGGGTAATAAACATGCTCGGTCACTCCGACACTCTCCGGGTCAAAGCTTACATAAGCTGCCAGATCTACCATTAAGTTGGAAAGGACTTTCTCGTTGCGCTCAATGCCCTGGATCCATACAAATGGCACACCTGCGTTCTGGATCGTCTCTGCCAGTTCTTTGTCTACTGCAGCACCTGCCTCTGCCAGGATCTCTCCTGTCTCAGCGTCTACTACATCCTCAGCCAGAGTATGTCCAGTGATACGGTTCTTCAGAGCCAGCTTCTTATTAAACTTATAACGGCCAACCTTTGCCAGGTCGTATCTTCTTGGATCAAAGAACATGCTGTTTAACAGGCTCTCCGCACTGTCTACAGACAGCGGCTCGCCCGGACGGATCTTCTTGTAAAGTTCTAACAGACCGTCCTGATAGTTCTCAGACACATCCTTACCAAAGCTTGCTAACAGCTTTGGCTCCTCACCGAATAAATCGATGATTTCTGCATTGGTTCCGTAACCAAGTGCACGGATCAGCACAGTAACCGGAACCTTTCTTGTACGGTCCACACGGACATAGAAAATGTCGTTGGAATCCGTCTCATACTCCAGCCATGCTCCACGGTTAGGAATTACCGTACATGTGTACAGTTCCTTTCCGACTTTATCATGACCAATACCATAATATATACCCGGGGAACGTACTAACTGGCTGACAATAACACGCTCTGCTCCATTAATCACGAAGGAGCCTGTATCTGTCATAAGCGGAAGATCGCCCATAAAGATTTCGTGCTCATTAATTTCATCTTTATCTTTATTGCAAAGTCTTACCTTCACTTTTAAAGGTGCCGCATATGTTGCGTCGCGTTCTTTGCACTCTTCGATGGTATACTTGATATCGTCCTTGCATAACGTAAAGTCAACAAATTCCAGACTCAAGTGACCAGCGAAATCAGCGATTGGAGAGATGTCTTCAAAGACTTCTTTCAAACCTTCATCAAGGAACCACTGATATGAGCTTTTCTGAATCTCAATCAGGTTTGGCATCTCAAGAACTTCATTTCGTCTTGAGAAGCTCATTCTTACGTTTTTCCCTGCTTTTACAGGACGCATTCTGCTTTTCTCCATTGACGTTTCACCCCTGTTTTTCTAATCTTTCTTTACTGTTTTTGGGCACACGAATACCATATACGCACACGATGCCACAATAGTGCACATTCCATCTTATCATAGGTTTGTCAAGGTGTCAAGTATTTTTTTCTTGCCTTTTTTTCGTAAAAATGTTATACTGTATATTAAGTAGGTATATAACTGTTTAGGAGGTCTACGCACCCGCCGCGCTGACCGTAAAAGCACATAAGCCTGCACAAACACTAATGGAGGTATTCCCCGTGAGCACAGTTTTAAACGTAATACTGGTTATTCTTATCATTATTGTTGCGGCTCTGGCTGTTCTGTATTTCCTTGGAAGAAAGCTGGAGAAGCGCCAGGTAGAGCAGCAGGCTCTGATGGAGGCGGCTGCACAGACCGTATCCATGCTGGTCATTGATAAGAAGAAGATGAAGATCAAAGAAGCAAATCTTCCAAAGATCGTGTATGAGCAGACACCAAAGTACATGCGCTGGGCGAAGGTTCCTGTCGTAAAAGCCAAGATTGGTCCGAAGGTGATGACCCTGATGGCAGATGAACGTGTATTCCAGGCACTTCCGGTGAAAACTGAGGCCAAGGTTGTGATCAGCGGTATCTACATAACCGAGATCAAAAGTGTAAGAGGTGGAGCAGTTCCTGCAGCACCTAAGAAAAAAGGATTTTTCGCCCGTTTCAAAAAGAACGCGAAATAATCTTTGATCCTAGTTCAGAATGTAAAACGAGCCAGGTGAGAATTTTTCTCACCTGGCTCGTTTTTTATCATCAGATCTCTTTCACTGCCTGTTCTAACTCCTCTGCCGCTCTGGCTCTGGATTTGGCACAGAGGATGATGCTGCAGTCTGCAATGTGATCGTAGTTGATCTCCAGGGCATATTCCACATCGACTTTCAAAAAGTCTTCTGTTTCGGTAATTTCAATATCCCTGGTTTCAATTCCCACCGTCAGTTCTCCGACCGGTGTCAGATAACAGGACACATTCTTTTGGCCTTTCTGAAACACCATATGGGTATTGATACTGCCCTTTTTCAGGATATCCATGGAATCCGGGGTGATCTTCACCGTGTTTTTCACCACTTCCCCGCTCTCTTCCATGACCTCTTCATACAGGACATAATGTTTTCCATTTTTCCAGAAATAATCACCGCCGATGATCATTTCCACATCTTCTTTATCGTGTTCGGAGAACCTGGCTCCGGTGATACTGACCAGCACATCACGGGTCATATTGGGTACTCACTTTCTAACTTGCTTATGGTTTAATATTTCTCAATATCTACTTTTCTGGTTTCTTTTACATCATTTGGAAGAATGGAGGTGGCAAATGCCGTAAATTTCTCTGTCTGATCACTGACAAAGAACTGGTATTTTTCTCCCCCGGTCTTCTCTTCATCACAGGATAATCCATATTTCTGCAGGAGATCTCTCAGTTCTATCGCCGTTTCATAAGCCGGATTTACCAGCGTCACATCATTTCCCATAAGTCGTCCTAAGGTGGAACGGATCAACGGGTAATGGGTACAGCCGAGAACCAGGGTATCCACAAACCGGGATTTTAAACTGCTTAGATAGCGGGAGGCGATCTCATCTGTGACAGAATCATGAAGCAGCCCCTCTTCTACCAGCGGCACAAACAGGGGACAGGGCTTTCCCGTGACCTCGATATCCGGCCGCAGCTTCTTGATCTCCTGGGTGTAAATACCGCTTCCGATGGTGCCTTCCGTGGCAATGACGCCGATCTTGCCATTCCTCGTTACCTGCACCGCAGTTCTGGCTCCTGCGCGGATCACGCCAATGATGGGAACGTCAAATTCCTTTTCTACCGTTGCCAGGGCATAAGCGCTTGCCGTATTGCAGGCAATCACAATCGCTTTGACATGCTTCGTCATCAGAAAGCGGATGATCTGTCTGGAGTAGCGGATGATGGTGTCCTGGGATTTGCTTCCATAAGGAACCCGCGCCGTATCTCCAAAATAGACGATCCGTTCTTCTGGCATCTGCCGCATGATCTCTCTGGCTACAGTCAGGCCGCCGACGCCGGAATCGAAAACGCCGATAGGGGCATTCTTATCCGGCTTCTGGTTAAGCTCCGGCTTCTGATTACACATCATAACGCTCCTTTGCGTGGTTGATCAGGTCATCTACCAGTCTGGACTTGGAGATTCCTCTTGCCTCCCACAGCATCGGATACATGCTGATGGCGGTAAAGCCCGGCAGTGTATTGATCTCGTTGAAGACCACCTCTCCGGCATCTGTCACGAAGAAATCCACTCTGGATAAGCCGTAACCGTCCACTGCCTTGAAGATCTCCACTGCTGCTTTGCGGACATCTTCTGCCGCATGCCCCGGAAGCTCCGGATCAACAACCGTCTTGGACTCTGCATTATAGTATTTTGCATCAAAATCATAGAATTCAGCCGCAGCCATGATCTCGCCGACGCCGGAAGCCTTCACTTCCTGTAAGCCGCCGCCAAAGACCGCGCACTCTACCTCATGGCCGATGATGGTCTCTTCTACCAGGATCTTGCGGTCATGCTTTGCTGCTTCATTCAGGGCAAAGACCAGTTCTTCCCGGTTATCAGCCTTATTGACACCTCTGGAGGAACCGGCGTTGGATGGTTTTACAAAAACCGGATAAGACAGCTTGTTCTCAACAGACGCGATGACGCTGTTCATATCCTGTAACTGGCTCCGTCTCACAGGAACATAGTCTGCCTGGCGGATGCCCAGGCTGTCTACGATCAGTTTTGTATACAGCTTATCCATGGAAACCGCGCTTGCCAGCACGCCGCAGCCCACATATGGAATCCGCGCCAGTTCTAACAGGCCCTGGACCGTTCCATCCTCGCCGCGCAGTCCGTGAAGCACCGGGAATACCACATCAACCCTGACTTCTTTTATGGCGTCCCCTTCGGAAATGATGACACATTTCCTGGTCGCATCCGGGGATAATACGGCATGAGTCCTGCCGTCTCTCCAGGTGTCATTGCGGATCTCCTCCACAGATGGAGTCAGAATCCACTCGCCCTCCTCGGTAATACCAATGAGAAGCAGGTCATACTTATCTTTATCGATCTGGTCAATTACGTTGGCTGCCGACATGCAGGATACCACATGCTCAGAAGACTGTCCGCCAAATAATACCGCTATCGTTTCTTTCATCATACAAATCTCCTTATAGATCTCACGTTTTCACATCAAACAAACATCCAGTCTGCGTGATTAATTATAGCACACCTGGTAACAATTACAAATAGAAATTCGTAAAAGGAGGCTGCATAACGATGAAACACAAAAAAGAACTTTCTCTCTCCATTGCCTGCTTTCTCCTCTCTTTCCTCTGTTTTATGGCATGGAATCAGGAACGGGATGAAAACCTGGCAGCAAAAATCTGCCCGGCAGTGCTCCGGCTTCACGTGATCGGAGCCAGTAACTCCGATCAGGACCAGCAGGTAAAATTGCAGGTAAAAAGCTTTGTGGTAAAACAGATCTCCAGTTGGAATGCCAGCTCCAAGGACGAGCTGGTACTCGAGGTCCAGAACCGTCAGACCAGTCTGGCAGACGCCATCCGCTCCTACGCCGCGTCGGAGCTTGGTATTCCCCTGGATGTAAAGCTGTCGGTAAGCCGGACCTTTTTCCCCACCAAATCCTATGGAGACCTGACTTTTCCACAGGGAATGTATGATGCAGTGGAAATCCGCCTGGGAGCGGGGCGTGGGCGGAACTGGTGGTGTGTCCTGTATCCAGAGCTCTGCTTTCCGGATCTGACCCACGCAGTCGTGCCGGAAGAATCGAAGGAAAAGTTAACAGAGCTTCTGGGAAAAGAAACCTACGCCCAGCTCTTAGAAAGCCAAAATGCCCGGCTGAATATCCAGCCAGGCATCTTAAAACTACTTAAATCTCTTTTGTAAAGTCATGCACACCACTCGGATGACAGTCTAATCCAATGTGACCACACCATACAGTGCCCAATTATAATCATTGATCGCCTGCTTCAGGCTGAGAACTGCGGAATCATACGCCTGTTTCTGCTGGAGATATACCATCTTCAGCTGAAGATACTGGAGATTGCCTAACATTCCCATGGCATACTTTCTCTCATTGCCTTCCATGGTCAGACGGGCGCTCTCATAAGCACTTGCGGCGCCATCACAGGTGATCTTGCTCTGCAGCACCGCTGTATACAGATCATGCACCTTGGTATTGATCTTATTTTCCGTGTCCTCCAGGGAACGTTCCTTGATGCCGCGGTTCACATCACCATGGCCATTGGTCCCGCGAAGGGAAATGATCGTCGGATGATAGCTGATGGCCTTCCTGGTATCCTCATCCGGGTTCATGGTATCGATAGAGGCCAGTTCCGGAGCCGGAACTGCAGCGATCTCCATGTCTGCATTATAGTCCCATCCGGTCATAACGCAGATATTTCTTTTTAAGGTCGTCAAACCGTCATTTAAGGATTTCTGTCCATTCTGCGCGCTGGTTAATGACTTCAGCGCACTCTGCACATCTGCCTCTGTAGCCATACCGATGCCCTGCTGGGCAATCGCAGAATCATAGGCCGCCTGGGCTAACGCCACAGAAGTATCCACCAGTTCCTTCGAAGCCAGGGTCTGATGATACGTGATCACCAGACCCTCGATCGCAGAAGTCATGGTTCTGCGGATCTGGTCTTTGGTAGTCTTTGTTGCGCCCTGGGCGGTTCTCAGTCCGGTTTCCAGTCCCTTTACCGCCTGTTTTTCAATGGCAGAGGCAGTTGCCATGCCAATCTTGTATGACATCATATCCCCGTCATCTTTCGCTCTTCTGGCGTCATCCCTCTGTTCCTGGACATAATCCTTCAGATCTGCCACAGCGGTCTTTAACGGGTCAAGCTGCACTTCGATGGTATCCACCACCTGCCGGTAAGTAGGATTATAATAAAGCACCAGGTTCTCAATCTCATCATATTCTAGGGTATTATCCTGAAGTCTTGCCCAGGTGGCATCATCCATGTCTGCCGGTTTCTCCACTGCCAGGGCAGGGAATGCGGCAGACACTGTCAAAAGGACCGACAACGTCAGGGCTACCGCCTGTTTCCATGTTCTCATGATCTCACTCCCTTAACGATCCAGCTGTAATTTTCCATAGCCTGCAGCAAAGCCAGCCTCTTCACTTCCAGTCCGGTCTGCGCTGATACAAAGCCGCTCTCCGCCTGCAGATATTCCAGACGGCTGATACTTCCCACCTGATACTGGACAGACGCTTTGTTCATGCTCCTCTGGCTGACTTCCAGATTCAAAGCCGCCTCATCATAGGCAGCCTTTGCCTGCTGCACACTCTGGTATGCCGTATTTAAAGCAACTCCGATCTGCTGTGTATCATTTGCCACGTTCTGGGCGTAGATCTTCTGATTGGAGCCATTGGTCACATTCGCTGCCTGTCTGGTATCAATTTTCAGGGTATAATCATTTTCCTGTGCTTTTGCCAGATCGGCTGCAGGATTAAAGGCAGCTAACCGTTCAAGATCCACCTCTGGCATTGCCTTGATCTCAGGCACCGCATCCTGCTTCCAGCCCGTCATGGTGATCAGCTTCTTTCTGGTTGTTTCAATCTGGTTCGTCAGCGATAAAAGCTGCGCATCCGCGTCCTCTAAGCTCTGCTGGGCCGCCAGTACATCCGCCTGTGTTGCCATCTGGACAGTCTGGCGGTTCTTTGTCGCATTGACATTAGCTTCTGTCAGTTCCCGGCTTTTCTCAGCCGCCTTCAGCTGCTGCTGCAGCTGATAATAACTGTTCATGGTGCTCTGCGCCTGCTGGACCAGCTTCTTCTCCGCTAATTCATTTTCCCAGGAAACGGTGATGCCGTCTTTCTCATCAATGGCCGCTTTGTTTCTCGCCTGGGCTGCACTCAGCTCCGCAGTGATCGTAGACACATCATCCGTGGCATCACCAGCTTCCCGGTCATACTCCTCTGCCTGAAGCAGATACTGACGGGAATAGTCATCATAATCGACACCCTTCATGGTCTTATTATAGGTTTCGATATTATTCTGAACAGTCGGGTTGTACTCATGGATCAGGTCTTCCAGTTCATCATACTCCAGCACATTGTCGCGGAGCTTTGCCCACTCCTCTGTGGTGCGGGCAAATTCCGGACTTGCAGCCAGAGCAGTGACCGGAGCCTGCAGACAGAGGCTTAGACCCATGCACATGGTGATTACTTTTGCTCCATAGTTTCTGCTCATTTTCAACTCTCCTTAATCATCTAAGTCCACCAGCTCTTTTTTCGGTTTCCGGCTCATAACTGAATAATACACCGGAAGCATCAGCATTGCAAGAATGGTAGAAGCAACCAGGCCGCCAACATCTACTAATGCCAGGCCCTGCATGGTCTTACCGGATTTGCCGTAAGCCAGACACATCGGGATCATGGCTACAATGGTGGTTAATGTGGTCATCAGGATCGGACGGAGACGGGTAGCGCCTGCTTCGATCAGGGCTGTCTCCAGATCCATTTCCTGACGGTACTGGTTGACCGTATCCACATAAAGGATACCGCTGTTTACTACTGTACCAACTAACATCAGGAAACCAAGCATGGAGGTCATGCTGATCTTACAATTTGCCAGGAACAGGAACCCAAAGGAACCGATCAGGGCAAATGGGATCGTGGTCATGACCATGACGGAAAACTTCACGGATTCAAACTGCGCCGCCATCACTACGAATACCAGGAAGATCGCGATCATAACCGCCTGGAATAAAGCGCTTAACTCCTCTCCCATACGTTCATCCATGGCATTCTGGGCACGCTCAACGGTAGAAGAAAGATTCGGATTCACGATCTCCCGGTTGATCTTATTCTCCAGTGCGGTGACTGCCTTGTCATCATCGGTGTTGACTACACCGGTATAATCGCCGGTGATCGTTACCTGATACTGCTTATCCGAACGGGTGATGCTTAATGGGCTGTCTTTATAGGAAATATCCGCAATATCAACCAGAGCCACAGAAGCGCCCGTTGTTGTCGGGATCACGATTCCCTTGACCTGGTCCAGAGTGTCATACTCGCCGTCCGGATACTCTACATTCACGTCAATATCATTGCCATTGACCTTTAACGTCGTGGCAGTGCTTCCGCTTAACATGGTGTTGACCATACCGGCAACCTGAACCGGTGATAATCCCTCCGCTGCTGCTTTCACAGGATCAACATCGATCTTGATCAGCGGGGCGGCATTTTCCAGTGTAGAATGAACTCTGGTGACCTCAGAGCTGGCGGTCAGCTCATTTACAATCTTATCAGAAGCTGCTTTTAAGTCATCATACTGGGTACTCTGTAAAATCACTTCGTAACCGTCAGAAGTCGTCATCATGGAACTGCCCATGTTGCTTACTTCCTCCATGGTGATATCGCAGTCTGCGAATTCTGCCATGACCGGCTTCCATTTTTTGATCAATGCCTTGGGTTTTACGGATTTATCCTTTAAGTATGCAGTCAGTGTAGCGCCGGAGCCGCCGGACATGCTCAGTCCTGAAGAACCGTAGGATAACATATAGGAATCCACATTCTCATCGGAAGAAACCACTGCTTCCACACCCTGTAAGATTTTATCAACCTCTTCGATCTTTAAGCCAGGTCTTGTTTCTACCGATACACTGATGGAATCACCCTCTGAGGAAGCCATCAGCTCAAAGCCCAGCTGACCGGCCAGCACAAAGGACAGGATCAGCAGGACAACAGAGGTCATGATAACGGTTTTCTTCTTCGGAAGAAGCACCTTCATCAATCTGCGGTATCCATTCTGAAGCATTTCTACCGGTCTGGATAACGGCGCCGCATCTTTTTCTTTTGGCCGGTATATCGTATAACATAACGGCACGATGGTCATAGCGGAGATCAGGGACGCCAGCATACAGAATACGATCGTAAATCCCAAAGGCTTAAACATCTGTCCGGACATACCTTCCAGAAGTGCCAGCGGAATAAATACAACACAGGTGGTAATAGTACCGCCAATGATCGATTCAAGGACAATTCCGCTTCCTTCTAAGGCTGCCTTGGAATATTCACGGAAGCCAACGCCTTTCGTGGAACGGAAGCAGCTCTCCAATACTACGATGGAGTTATCCACCATCATACCAACACCAAGCACCAGGGAGCTTAAGGTGATCACGTTCAGGGAAAATCCCGCTGCGCTCATGGCAACCAGCGCTGTCAGAATGGAGATCGGGATGGAAGTACCAACGATCAGGGAGGCCTTCAGGTCACCGAAGAACAACCAGATAATGATCATGGAAACCGCAACCGCCATAACCATGGTCTTCATAACGGAGCTTAAGGATGATTTGATCATATCACTGTTATCATCAACAACCACGATCTCCAGGTTCTCGTCATTGGCCATCAGGCGGTCCACAACCTTGCGGACTGCTTTGGATGCTTCCACATCGCTGCTGCTCTGCTGCTTCTTGATGGCTACAGAGATCGTATCACGACCGTTATAACGTCCGATACTGCTGGCTGCTTCTTTGGCATTATAAATATTGGCAACATCCTCTAAGTAAATGATATTGCTGCCTCCCACAGTGATCGGGATCTTTTTCAGGCTTTCCATGGTGCTGTAATCCACACCGGCTGAAACAGACAGCTCCTGCTTTCCCACCTGGGTGCTTCCCACCGGATAGGAAAAATCCGCTGATTTTACTGCTGCAGTGATGGCGTTCATGGACAAATGATACTGATTTAACTTTTCCGGAAGAAGCTCGATCTTTACATACTCCTTCTGACCACCGGAAATATCCACGCTTGCCACGGAAGACAGCTTCTCAAATTCAGGAACAACCTCATCATTGACATAGTTATAAAGATCATTCTGGGCATCATTATTGACAGCCAGCGTGATACTTGCCACATCATTGATATTCATCTCCATGATGGTAGGGGTCTTCACATCATCCGGCAGCTCAATGGCGTCCATCTTTTTCTTTAAATCATCATAAGCACTGTCAATATCGGTTCCGTAGTCATACTCCAGAAGCACGATACCATAATTTTCATTGGAAACACTGGTCACACCCTTAATACCGGTCAACGTACCTGTCTCATCTTCAATAGGCTGTACGACCAGCTGGTCCACATCATCCGGACTTGCACCCGGATAAGTAGCCATAACGATCAGCATGGGCATATCCATGGATGGGATCAGTTCCAGTTTAGATGAAAATACTGAAGTTAAACCAAATACGATCAGGCACAGGATCACCATTACCGTGGTGACTGGCCGTTTGAGGACAGTTTTTGTCAAATTCATTCCGTTTTCCCCCTCTAGTTAGCGGCCGTTGTCTGGGCTTCTGTTGCTTCTGTTGTTTCTGCTGCTTCTGTTGTTTCTGCTGCTTCTGTTGTTTCTACTGCTTCTATTGTTTCTACCGTTGTTCCGGTCTCTCCAGCCAGCACCGCAGGAGCTCCCTCGTATAACTCCGGATCCCAGGTGGTGATTACTTCGTTATCTGCACTTAAACCGGATAAAATCTGCATTTTTTCATCATCGCTGATACCGGTTTCCACCGTTACTTTATGTACCGTACCATTATCGTAAGTATATACATACGGTTCGCCATTGCTATAGTATACGGCATCTACCGGAACGGTCATGACATTTTCTGCCTTATCGGAAGTGATGTACAGCTTCACAGAAGAACCACTGATCAGACTTCCGTTATCTTCCACAGTTGCTTTCACCTTAAATAATCCGGTTGCGGCGTCCACCATGGTATTGACTTCCGTTACCGTACCAACGTAATCGCTGCCATTTTTCTCGATCTTGATCTGCTCCCCTACATGAACCTGGTCTAACACAGCCTCCGTCACAGAAAAGCTGACCGATTTTGCGCCCTCTCCTGCGATCACGCATAAAGGAGAAGCGGAGCTTGCCATGCCATGCACTTCCATGCTGCTGGACTCGATCTTGCCTGCGATCGTAGCGGTGATGCTGCTGAACTCTACCTGGTTATCGTATGCCAGCTTCGCACTGTCATAAGCGATCTGCGCACCCTTTGCCGCACTCTCCACCTGTTCATAAGACTGGGAGGAAATGTCTCCGCTGGCATACAGCACCTTCATACGCTCCAGATTGGTCTGTGCATCCTTTAACTGGATCTCTGCCGATTCCAACTGCAGCTTTGCGCCATCTACCTGCTTCGTATCGATCTCGCACAATAGCTGCCCTTCTTCTACATAATCACCAGGGTTTACATAAACTGCAGTAATCTCGCCTGCTGCCTTCGGGATCACATACACCTGGTCTGCTGGTTCTACGGTTCCGATCAGGCTGCGGAACAGTTCGATGGTTCCATTAGACGGGTTCTCTACCCGTACTGCCGGCGGGGCAACTGTCTCATTTTCTGTATTCTTTGGTTTCAAACCGGATACAGCAGCTGCGCCTGCTGCCACGACCACAACAGCTCCAATGGCAATTTTTACTGATTTTTTCATCCTTATCCTCCTACTTTTTCTCAGGACCCTCACACGCGCCATAACGGAGCATGGTCAGCTGATTTTTAAACTCTTTTACAATCTCATCTTCCGTCTGTTCTTTCCTATAAAAAGCAGCCACCGCAAATATGATCAACAGCATCACCTGGTTCATGACCATTTTAAAATATGGCTTTGTCTTTTCTCGAAAATCTGTCAGATCTGCACATTCATACAACAATTCCTGCTCTTTGTTCTCATCATCTGACGATCTCACGGTAAAATCCGGATATATCATCAGATTCTGGTGAAGCTGCACCAGATTATTGTTCTGGCAGAATTCCAGTGTCATACGCAGAAGATGTTCTGCGGAATCCCAGATATTCCCATGATTATCCGCCATGCACTCGATGCTTTTTTCAACCCACTGTTTCCTGGTTGTTTTCAATACCCAGATCAGGAGCACCCGCTTATCCTCAAAATAAGTGTAAAAACAACCTCTGGAAATGCCTGCTTTCTGGATGATCCGGTTAATCGAAACCTTCTCAAGCGGTACATGGACAAATTCATCCATGGCAATCTGGTAGATCAGCTCTCTCTTTTCTTCCGGAAGACGTAAGAAACGTTCACTTGGCATCTTCATATCCCCCTTTTGTCACCTTTTGTTTTCTCTGTGCAATTCCTCAAAAATCATCACCACCGGCTAAGCCGGTGGTTTGTTTTTCGCCCTATAAGGGCTCATTCCCTGTGCTGGAGTCTAAAGACTCATCGAAAGGTTCGCCAGCCACAACATCAGCTACTTGCTAAGCCCCTTGGGCTTATTACTTTTTCTTGCTTTTGATTACCGGCTCACCCGTAAACGGGTCAATATACTCTTTCATAGACATCTGATCATATTCCAAATCTTCCTTCAACTGATTTCGAATATACTCTTCAATCTTTTTTGCATTTTTTCCTACTGTATCAACATAATATCCTCTACACCAAAAATGTCTATTTCCATATTTATATTTGAGATTCGCATGCCTTTCAAATATCATAAGTGTGCTTTTTCCTTTTTAATACCCTACAAACTCTGACACACTCATCTTTGGTGGAATTTCAACTAACATATGGACGTGATATGGGCATATTTCTACCTCTACTATATGGACCTCTTTTCGCTTACATAGCATGCTTAAAATATTAGCTATGTCCTGTCTCAATTCTCCATATATAATTTTTCTTCTATATTTGGGTGCAAAAACTATGTGGTACTTACAATTCCATGTTGTATGTGATAAACTATTATTGTCCATTTGGACTACCTCCTTTGATTAATAAAATGGTTGGCGAACCTTTTTTATTATATCATTGGAGGTTTTTTGCACAACGCTAAAGCTATTCTAACCACCCGCAGAGCAGGTGGTTTATTTGTTCTCCAAAGTTCCGTTTTTCGGATCAACGAAAAACTCCTCAATGGAGAACAGGGCCCTGCCCTAACAATTGGAATCCCCGTCTTCTTTCCCAGGAGAAGACGGGGATTTTTTTGCATATCACGAATCAAACGTATCAGATCCGGCAGACTTCCGGCCCCCACACATTTTACGGAGGTAAAAAAGTATGAACACATTAGTTATTGTATTGATCGCAGCATGTTGTCTGGTTGCTGGTTACGTCTTCTACGGACGGTGGCTGGCCAACAAATGGGGCATTGACCCGAAAGCAAAGACACCTGCCGTCACCAAAAACGATGGCCAGGACTATGTTCCAACCGATGGCTGGGTAGTATTTGCCCATCAGTTCTCTTCCATCGCCGGCGCAGGCCCTGTTACCGGCGCTATCCAGGCGGCTGTTTTCGGCTGGGTTCCAGTATTTTTATGGATCCTGCTTGGCGGTATCTTCTTCGGTGCTGTCACAGACTTCGGCGCTCTGTATGCCAATGTAAAGAATGAAGGCAGATCCATGGGACTGCTGATCGAGCAGTACATCGGAAAAACCGGTAAAAAGTTATTTCTTCTTTTCTGCTGGTTATTCACCCTGATCGTTATTGCCGCATTTGCCGTTGTTTTTGGTCTGATCCAGAAAAAAATGCATTTTACCGGCTGGAAAGACCGGTTTCCACAATGAGAAATCAGGCGACCTGTTTCCAATCCTGTTTGTCACCGTTGCCTGTGGCGCTGTATCCGGTTTCCACAGCCTGGTTTCCTCTGGTACGTCTTCCAAGACCATTTCCAACGAAAAAGATATGCCAAAGGTTGGAATCGGAGCCATGTTATTAGAGAGCTTACTGGCTGTCCTGGCCATGTGCGTCTCCGCCCTGGCTTTAACCAGTCTGGACTCTGTTGCACGAATTGGCCGTATGTCCTTCCAGGAGCTGTTATTCAAGAAGT
>ERZ837380.2803-NODE-2803-length-17616-cov-14.157337_pt1 | contig 17616 bp, 17 predicted proteins | sample MGYA00519685_ERZ837380 | MGnify/ENA primary metagenome ERZ837380 (study PRJEB31850, sample SAMEA3708817) | human gut metagenome | biome: human gut; feature: human-associated habitat; material: faeces | place: China | collected 2014 ...
GTGACCGAAGTGCACACCTGCCTCGAGAAGCTGCTTCATAGAAACGACTGCCATAGTAAAATACCTCCAGATATTGTTTTGCCTCCGCACACCGTGATCCGGCACCGTATCGGACGGCTCCGGACTGCCCTCCACCCAAAAGGGCACAAAAGGGCATAGTGATGCGTGTGTAATGCCTTGTTATCATAGCACAAAAAGTGCACGGTTGCAAGAGTTTTTCTCTGTTTTATCCAAAAAAGTTTCCGGTTTTTTTGCTTATTTGCCTTTGGCGGGCTCTGCCACGCTTTCCAGCCCCATGCGGGTGAGGGCATAGCCCTTGCCAAACATCAGGTCATATTGCAGCATCCAGTGCTCCTGGGTCCAGCGCTGCTGGAACTCGGTGGGTTCCAGCGTGGTGGTGCCGTCCAGGTTCATGGTCACGCCGCGGGTGCAGGCGCGGCTGGCCACCCGGAGCTGCCGGTTCAGGAACTGGAAGTACAGCGGCTGCTGCAGGCCGTAGAGGTTCATCATCACCGGCGAGATATCGTAGGCGGCAATGGTGCCCAGGTCCACCTGTGCGTCACTGTAGTTGGACCACAGGAGCAGCGTGGTCTGGTGCAGGCGGGGGTCCGCGCTGGAATCGCTGGCATAGCCGGTGGTGGTGTACACGTCGTAGTTGGAGTCGATGGGGTTGTAGTGGTCGCCCCAGAACACCAGAATGACCGGCTCATCCACCTGCGAGAAGTACGCCGTCAGCTTGCCCAGCATGGCGTCGGCGTCCCGGATGCCGGTGGCAAAGTCCTCCAGCGCGCCCACCGTGCTGGCCTTCATGCCCGCCGGGTGTTCCAGCACCTTCACGCGCTGGTCGTCGGGATAGTTGTCCTTATTATAATTGGTATGATTCTGCATGGTGACTGCGTGCAGGAACACCGGCTCGTCGGAGGATGCCTTCATCTTCTCATACTGGCCGATGATCTGGTCTGCCATGGAATCATCCGTGACCAGGCCGCTCGTCCAATAGTGTTTGCGCACCTTGGTCACACCATGCATATCTTCCAGACTGATAAAATCATCCAGTCCCAGGTTGGGGTAAGCCGTGTCGCGGCTCCAGTACTTGGCCCAGAAGCAGTGCACGGCGGCCGTCTGGTAGCCCTGGGTCTTGAGGTAGCTGGGCAGGGCGAACATGGGCTTGGTAACGTGCTGCTGATAGGGCTTGGAGCCGCTGGGCAGGAAGGACACCGAATAGCCGGTCAGAGCCTCAAACTCCACATCACAGGTGCCGCCGCCAAAGCTGGGGCTGTAGGCCCGGCCATAGGCGCTGGTCTGCTGCAGGGTGTGCAAGTTGGCCGACACATCCGTGTCGAACTTGATGCCGTACTGTTCCAGCTCCGACACATCCCAGTAGGACTCGTCCATCACATAAATAATGGTAGGCTTTTTTACCTGCTCGTCCTTGGCGGTGGTGGCCGCGTAGCTGGTGGGGTACAGCGGGCTGGTGGAGAACTTCCGGCTCTCGTCCACATTGTCCAGAATGGCATCCACCGCCTCTTCTGAGTAGTTGTCCGGCTTGTCGATCTCCAGATTGGCGAGGTTCGTCATAAAGCCGGTGACAACACCATAGTAGCGGTAATAGCGGTCCTGCATCCAGGCGTCCGGCACGATGCCGATGGCCTGGCAGACGGCCGGCTGCAAATACACGCCAAAAATCAGCAGGCATAGGGCCGCTGCGGTGGCCGCACTGCCCGCCACGCGGGGCAGCCACCGTTGCTTATGCCGCCCGCGGAACAGGAAGAAGCTGCCCACCGTGAGCGCCAGTTCCACCACGATCGTGACGATCATGCTGGTCTGGATCTTGATACCGGCAGCGGACGCCACACCGGCGGCCTCCGACACCTGTGCCAGGTCCCAGGGCAGGAAGGGTTCACCGCGCAGCTGCAGGGTATAGAAATTCACCGCGCAGGGTACGCAGCCCAGTACCGCCATGCCCAGCGTAGACAGCGGCGGCAGCCGGAAGATCCAGTCCAGCAGCAGCCAGATCAGAAACAGGAACAGCCATGCCAGCAGATAGGCCTCGGCATGGGGGAAAATAAAGCTTGTAACGGTGTCCGCCGTCAGCGCACCGCGGGCGATCCACTCGCCCAGCAGCACCGTGATCAGCGATGCCGCCAGCGGGAACGCCATGCGGGCCGCCAGAAGCGGCTTGGGAGTTTTCAACGAATTCATGGGTCCGATCCTTTCCACATCTACCAGCAGAATCTCCTCGGTTCGTGCTTTTGCACAAGCCTTCTGCGATTATTATAGTCATTCCTCCGAAAATGTCCACCCCTGTTTTACAAAAAAATTACCCGTTTTTTGTAAAACCTGCTCAGAGCCCCAACCTTGCGCGCAGGCTCTGCCACAGCCCGGGCTTCGAGGGCGCAGCCGAGGGCAGCTGGGTATGCACCAGCACTGCGTCGGTGCCGATGGTCTCGATCTCCTGCCACGGAATGGTCAGGTTCTCTTCCCTGCCCAGCAGGCCGAACAGACGGGGCCGCCCCAGCAGGATCAGGCTCTGCAGACGGGCGGTGGCGGGATCAAAGGCCAGATCATCGGCCCGGCCCAGGCACACCCCCTGCTCCAGCTGCACAACTTCCTTTTCGCAAAGTTCCCGGATGGTCACAGCACCTCTCCCCTCTCTGCCACCAGCCTATGCGGCCCGGGCCGCGTCCATGCAAAAAGCGGTGGAAAAGCACCGCCGGGTTGTGGTATACTGGAGCTGTTCCCCAACAACTCTGAATAAAGCGAGGCAGCTTGTATGTATAAAAGTATCGTGTTTGACCTGGGCGGCGTGATGATCGACTTTGACCCCAAGGGCTATCTGGTGGACCGCCTGTGCAACGCCGAGACCGAGGAAGAGGTCTACGACCTGACCTTTGGCAGCGAGGAATGGAAGCTGCTGGATGCCGGGCTCATCTCCCGCTTTGACGGCAACCACCGGATGCTGGAAAAAGCCCGGGCCGCGGGCCGTGCCTTTGAGGTGCAGGGCGTGCTGGACGACTGGTTGCACATCCTGCGGCCCCGGCACCGGATGGAAGAGCTGGTGCGCCGCCTGAAGAGCCACGGCTACTGCGTGTACTACCTGAGCAACATCCCGCAGGATGTGCTGGACCTGCTCCGGGATCGGGGCGTGCTGGACGGCTTTGACGGTGGTGTGGCTTCCTGCGAGGTACACATCAACAAGCCGGACCCGAAGATCTACAAGGCCCTGCTGAACAAGTATTCTCTCAAGGCCGAGGAGTGCGTGTTCATCGACGACCGGCTGGAGAATGTGCAGGCCGCCTTTGCGCTGGGCTTTGCCGGCATCCAGATGAAGGACAGCGTCGGCACCCTGGTGCGCAGCCTTGCCACCTGCAACGTGACGCTACGGTAACCTTTCTACAGACAAACAGCCCCCGCCGGGCATTCTCGTCCCGGCGGGGGCTGTTCTTTGTGTGCAGAATTACTTTTCCTCGTAGTTCTGGCAGTAGTGCGGGGTGCCTTCCTGCTGCGTATTGCAGGTGCACTGCTCGGTTACTTTGATCTGCGGCAGGTCACATTTGCAGCCGGCCACATTGTGGCAGCATGCGCAGACATCACAGGTAACACCGATGTTTTCCATATTGATCACCTCTCTGCAGACAGGATGCCCCGTCTGCCGGGCGATTATGCATCCGTTTTTTGCGCTTCCCGTTTTGCCTTGAGGGTCACCGCCACATGTTTCACGGACAGCACCGGGTGCACCGGCAGCATCCGGGGACCGGCCCAACGCATCACCGCGCGGATCTGCTCCCGCATGGCGGGCTTGTAGCAGTGCACTTTGCAGGCCGAACAGAAGGTCTTGGTCTCCATGAACGGGCATTTGTCAATGCGGGCCAGTGCGTAGTCCTGCAGTTCCTGACAGGCCGGGCACAGCTGCCCTTTGGGTGTTTTGTGCTGTTTGCGGCAGTAAAGCGCGATCATCTCGCTCACCAGCAATTTTTCGTCGGCACGTTTTTTGTCTAAGTTCTTCGGAGTCTCCTTCATGAGATCCATTCCTCCTGCTGTTTTTACTCCCGCCTCCGACCTGAGCGCACCGCTGCACGGCGCACTGCATGACGCAGCACCGCAAAGCAGGCTGTCACTCCAACTGCCACCACCACTGCCATACACACCGTCCTTCCAAAACCAAACGGCAGGGGCTGCAGACACGCTGCTGTGTCCGCCTGTCCCCTGCCGCATGTATTTACGTTCTTCTGTACAGGGCTGTCCGCAGTAGAACTGCCGGAACCGGTTCCATTAGTTTACACAAACAAACCCCGTTTGTCAAGAGACGCGCTGCTTACCAGGCAGCCAGGTCTGCGCCCAGCTTGCGGCAGGCGGCCTGCACGTCATCGTCCGGAGCCTCGTTGCAGATCAGGCCCTCGCCGCCGAACACCTGTGCACCGTCGCCCTGGGCACGCTCCACCCAGTCGCGCATCCACTGGCCGTCGCCCCAGCCGTAGGAGCCGAACATAGCCACCTTCTTGCCGTTCAGCGAGCCCTCCAGATCCGAGAACATCGGCTCAAACTCGCTCTCCTCCAGCTGCTCGGCCCCCATTGCAGGGCAGCCAAAGGCGACCACATCATACTCGCCCAGCTTGGCGGCGTTCATCTCGCTGCAGGGGATCATGGTGGCGTTGGCACCTGCGCCCTCTGCGATGCAGTTTGCCATGGTCTCGGTGTTGCCGGTCTGGCTCCAGAATACGATTGCTACTTTGCTCATTTGAATCGACCTCTCTCAATCAATCTTTCGTTAGTTTACGCTAACTTTCAGTTCCAGAAAAATGCGGCCGGACAATGCCGACGCATTTCTCGTGGTTAGTTTGTTCTAACCATCAACAGAATACCACAGGTTGGCAGGCTTGTCAAGGTTTACTGCTCAAAAACATGGAACAGAAGCAGCAATACCCCATAAATCACCGGCTGATGCAGCAGATAGATCCCCAGCGAATGTCGGCCCAGCCAGCCCAGCGGCGCACAGACCGACCGGCGCAGCGGCTCCATGCGGGCCCGCCCCATGCAGAAATGCAGGAAGTACCCTGCCCAGAACAAAAACAGCCAGGGCAGCAGCGGAAAGTAATCCGTAGAGAAAAAGCCCCGCGGGAAAAAGCCGAAGAACGCCGTAAAGAGGTTGGCATACCAGACACCCGGTAGCAGCATCTGCCACGGGCCCAGCTGCCAGAAGCCATCCTGTGTGTGGTAGGTTGCCGCGAAGAGCAGCAGCGACACCACCAGCCCGGCCCATGCCGGGATCTTTTGCAGCAGCGGCTGCAGAAGGCCGGTGATGAGCATGGCCGCCCCCAGCAGGGTGAGCACCCCGAACACGACCCGGTCCTCCGGCATGAACAGCAGGGTGACTGCCGTGACCAGCACCCCCGCCCCGGAAACGATCAGCCCGCGCCGCAGCGGGCGATGCCCCAGCGGCAGGCAGAAGCCAGACAGCAGAATGAACACCCAGCAGATGCTCTGCTGCCACAGGTGCCCCTGCCAGCCCGTATACCATGCGGCAGACATGCCAAACAAAAAGATCAGATCCCAACAGGCATGATAGCCGATCATGCTGAGCAGGTCCAGCCCGCGCAGCTCATCCAGCAGCGCATAGCGGCCCGCTGCCGGTTTGTTTTTGGAAGGTATGTCCATTCCCGTCCCCTCTTTTCGTGCAGTTGGTTCCAGTATAAGCCGCTGGACCGGGGTGTGTCAAGGCGCAAAAAGCTCGCTGCACGGCGGGACGCACTGTGCAGCGGGCAGAATGGATGACTGGGGAAACCCGATCAGACTTCGGTGTTGAAGTAGCGCTTCAGCAGGCCCTCGAAGCCGCGGCCATGACGAGCCTCATCCTTCGCCATCTCATGGACGGTATCGTGGATGGCATCCAGGTTCAGGGCCTTTGCCTTCTTGGCCAGGTCCATCTTGCCGGAGCAGGCACCGCACTCGGCCTCGGCACGCATCATCAGGTTCTTCTTGGTGCTGTCGGTCACGACCTCGCCCAGCAGCTCGGCAAAGCGGGATGCATGGTCAGCTTCCTCATAAGCGTAGCGCTTGTAAGCCTCGGCGATCTCGGGGTAGCCCTCACGCTCTGCCACACGGGCCATGGCCAGGTACATGCCGACCTCGCTGCACTCACCCTCAAAGTTGGCGCGCAGACCGTCCACGATCTCCTGGGGCACGCCCTCTGCCTTGCCGATGCCTACAACGTGCTCGGTGACATAGGTGTTGCCCTTCTTCTCAACAAAAGCGGAGGCAGGAGCCTTGCAAACGGGGCACTGAGCCGGGATCTCGCCTTCAGCAATGTAACCACAAACGGTGCAAACATATTTCTTCATAAGAACAGACCTCCATCATTCTCTGATTGATTCATTTTGAAATCGAAGTGCAGGTGTTGGTACTCACCAGCCCTTCTTATGGCTCTATTATAGCGAATAATTCCTAGTTAGTCAAGCATAATTTTAAGAATTATTCTCAATTACAAAAAACTGGCAAGGTCACTAAAAACCTTGCCAGAAAACTATGCGCTTTGCCGGGTTTCCTCGGACGCACCTATTTTATTGTAGGGAGATCAGACCTGCAGGTTGCTGCTGGAAGCAGCCTCGGAGCCATCGGCAGCGTCAAACTCGTAGTCGTTGCCGGGCAGGATGGCGTTGAGCAGAATGCCGGCAATGGCAGCGATGGCCAGACCGGACAGGTTGATGTTAACGCCTGCGATGGCAAAGCTGACGCCGCCCACCGAGTTGAAGCCCAGGGCGCACACCAGAATGACAGCGGCCACGATCAGGTTGCGGCTGTTGGTAAAGTCCACGCGGTTCTCCACCACATTGCGCACACCGATGGCGGAGATCATGCCATACAGCACAAAGCTGATGCCGCCGATGATGCCGGTGGGGATGGTGTTGATGACAGCCTCAAACTTGGGGCTGAAGCTCAGGATGATGGCCAGCACAGCCGCAATGCGGATGACCAGCGGATCGTAGATCTTGCTCAGAGCCAGCACACCGGTGTTCTCGCCGTAGGTGGTATTGGCCGGGCCGCCCAGCAGGCCGGCCATGGTGGTTGCCAGGCCGTCGCCCAGCAGGGTGCGGTTCAGGCCGGGGTCGTTGATATAGTTGTGGCCCACGGTTGCGCTGATGGCGGCGATATCGCCCACATGCTCCATCATGGTTGCCAGTGCAATGGGGATGATGGTGAACAGTGCGCTGATGAACTCCGGGCTGCCGTCGATGGCAAACAGGCCCATGGCCTCCTTGTGCAGAGGGATGCCCACCCATGCAGCCTCAGAAATGCGCTGGAAGTCCACTGCACCGGTCACCAGTGCCACTGCGTAGGACACCAGCACGCCGATGAGGATGGGCAGGATCTTGACCATGCCCTTGCCCCAGATGTTGCAGACGACGACCACGCCCAGCGCCACGATGGCCAGCAGCCAGTTTGCCTGACAGTTGGTAATGGCCGAGGGGGCGAGGATCAGACCGATGGAGATGATGATGGGACCTGTGACCACCGGCGGGAAGAACCGCATGATGCGGCGGATGCCGAAGGTGGAGATGAGCAGGCTGGCAGCCAGATACACAAGGCCGGAGAACGCGACGGCGGCGCAGGCATAGGGCAGCATTTTGGTATTAGCCACGGTCAGGTTGCCGTCAGCGTCCGCCAGCATGGGCGCCACGATGGAAAAGCCGCCCAGATAGGCAAAGGAAGAGCCGAGGAATGCAGGCACCTTCTTTTTGGTGATGAGGTGGAACAGCAGCGTGCCCAGACCGGCGCACAGCAGGGTGGTGGAAACGCTCAGGCCGGTGAGCAGCGGCACCAGCACGGTTGCGCCGAACATGGCAAACATGTGCTGCACGCCCAGAATGAACATCCGGCCTGCGCCCAGTTGCCGGGCGTCGTAAACGCCTTTGGAGTAATCGATCTTTTCGCTCATGAAGTTTTCTGCCTCCTACAGACTTCTGCCCAAAAAAAGAGGCATTGCCGCGTAAACGGCAGTGCCTCCTGAATTGGGAACGATGATTCCGCCCGGAAAATGGGAAAAGCAATGCAGTGCAGTCGGTTTTTCTTGTGCAGCATGGCGATTCTCCTTTCTCACAGGCTCTTTCCAAACCGCCGGGTCGCCCCGGCACAGCCGCTGCCCTGCCCCGCAAAAGGCCATGGGAACAGCAGTCCTCGATTCAGTATAGCAGATTTTTTGCTCTGCCGCAACCGTTTGGACGGGATTTCCTGCAATTTTCTGTCCGACGCAGCAGGGTGCGGGCTTGCAATCCGCGCCAAAGCACACTATAATATAACCTACTGTGAACATCTGTATTTCAGGAGGATCTATGGTCTATCTGGATTATTCCGCCAACACCCCGGTCGATGAAGCGGTGCTGCAGCGGTTTTGTGAAATAGAGCGCAATTGCCCGGGCAATGCTAACTCCCGGCATCAGGCCGGTGCCGCCGCCAAGGCTGCCATCGATGAGGCCACCCAGAGCATCGCCCGCAGCCTGAACGTGCAGCCCGCCGAGATCATCTATACATCCGGTGCCAGCGAGGCCAACAACTTTGCCATCAAGAGCATCGCCCGGCTGGAGCGCCACCATGGCAGACACATCATTTCCACCCCGCTGGAGCACTCCTCGGTGAGCGGCAGCCTGACTGCCCTGCAGGAGCAGGGATACGAGATCGACCTTGTGGACATCCGGCAGGACGGCACGGTGGACCTTGCCCACCTGAAAGAACTGCTGCGCCCGGACACCATTCTGGTGGCCGTCACTGCCGTGGACAGTGAGCTGGGCGTGGTGCAGCCGGTGGCCGAGATCGCGGAAATGTTGAAGGCCTGCCCCCACTGCCACTTCCATGTGGATGCCACACAGGCCGTGGGCAAGCTGCCGGTCAGCTTTGCGGGCATCGACACCATGAGCCTGACCGCCCACAAGTTCTACGGGCTGAACGGCATCGGTGTGCTGGTCAAGCGGCGCGGCCTTGCGCTGGAGCCGCTCATCCATGGCGGCGAGAGCACCACCCTCTACCGCAGCGGCACCCCCACCGTGGCGCTGGCCTGTTCGCTGGCGCTGGCGCTGGAAAAGGCAGTGAGCGAGCTGCCCGCCCGGGTGGAGCACATCCGCGCCCTGAACGCCCGCCTGCGCACCGGGCTTGCCCAATACCCCAAGGTGCGCATCAACAGCCCGGACACCGCCGTACCGCAGATTTTAAACCTGAGCGTACAGAACGTGAAGGGCACCGTGTTCCAGCGGGAGCTGGATGCCAGGGGCGTATGCGTCTCGGTCAAATCGGCCTGCTCTTCGGACGGCCTGCCCTCCCGCGCCGTGTTTGCCGTGAGCCATGACCGGCGCAACGCGCTGTCCTCGTGGCGCATCAGCCTGAGCCACCTGACCACGGAACAGGAGATCACTGATTTTATGCAGGCGTTCGATGCCTGTTACAACGCCCTGACGCAATAAAAAGGAGTATTATGAAGCAAGATCCCCCCGCCGACCAGCAGCGAGGGGATCTTTTTTACTGTTTTTGAATGCCGAACAGTCTGCGCAGAATGCCGCGCAGCGCCTTGGGGCTTCGGATCACAACTACCTGCATATGCTCCCCGCCTTTCCGTTTTCTGGCCCATCCTATGCAGGCAGGGGCCGGAACGTTCCGGCAAGGGAAGCAGCGCTCAGTCTGCGATGGTCTCCACCACCACCAGCGCACCGCTGCGGGTGGAGATGGTGATGCAGTCCGACCCGGCAGCGTACTCGTTGCTGACGCCCAGCGGGTAGCTGGCGGTCAGCTCCGCATCGGTCAGCTCATAGTAGGAGCCGCGCTCGTACACGCCCTGCGCCCTGCCCTCCATCGGGAAGGCCGAGAAGAAGAAGTACTTCTCCTTCGGGTAGCGGCGGGTCTCGCCGGGCATCACGTAGGTGATGCGGCTGCGCTCATCCAGCAGGGTGGTGCGCACACCGCGCTGTTCCAGCCCAAGGCCGGTGCACAGGTTTGCAAGGGTGTGCTCCACCCGTCTACCGCCAAGGCCGCCCAGCAGCAGCACCTCGTCAAAGCCCTTTTCCGAGACCAGCTTTGCGGCATACTCGGTGTCGGTATCGTCCTTCACATGGGGCAGCACGATGATATCGTCGTCCTGCTGTTCCGGGCAGGGCGCGGTGTCAAAATCGCCCACGATGATGTTGGGTCTACGCCCCAGAGGTGCGCAGTTGCGGTAGCCTGCATCACAGGCAATGATAAAGTCGTCCGGCCGCAGGGCCTCTGCCAGCTCCGGAGAAACCGGGCAGGCCGAAATGATCACACAGCGTGACATGAATCTCTTCCTTATCCTTTATACTTTCGGGCGCTGCCAATCCTTCACGTCCTTGACTTCCTCGTACATGGCACAGTAGCTGTCGTACCGGGTCTGGGAGAGCCTGCCCTCGGCCAGTGCGGCGCGCACGGCACAGCCTTTTTCGCTGCGGTGGGAGCAGCCGGTGAACTGGCACTGGCCCAGATAAGGCCCGAACTCCGGGAACGCATGCTCCAGATTTTCCTTGGGGATGAACCCGGCGCGGTTCGCTTCCAGACTGGCAAAGCCCGGCGTATCCGCAATGCGCCCGCCAAAGGCTTCAAAGATCGTCACCTCACGGGTGGTGTGGCGGCCGCGGCCCAGCTTCTGGCTGATGGCACTGGTCTCGCGCTCTGCTTCCGGCAGCAGATGGTTCAAAAGGGTGGATTTTCCCACGCCGGAGTTGCCGCAGAACGCACACAGCCTGCCGCTGATCCACTGCTTCACCTCGTCCAGCCCGCCGCCGGTCTCGTAATCGATGCGGATGAACGGCAGGGTCGATTTTTCGTAGGCCTTACGCAGGAATTCCGCCTCGGCCAAGTCGCCCTTGGTGCACACGATCACCGGCTGCACGCCCTTGTCCACCGCAATGGCGGCAAGCTTATCCAGCACCAGCGTGCTGGGCGTGGGCTGGGTGGTGCTGGCCACAAGGAACAGCACATCCAGATTTGCCACCGGAGGCCGCACGAACACATTTTTGCGCGGTGCGATCTCGGCAATGACGGCTGCACCGTTCTCGGTCTCCAGCGTCACCTCATCGCCCGCCACCGGCGTGATCTTCTGTTTGCGGAAAATGCCGCGGGGCTTGCATTCCACAATGCCCTCCGGCGTTTTCACATAGTAAAAGCCGCCGATACCCTTTGTGATATATCCCTTCATGCACGCCTCCGTCAGCTCAGCAGCGAGGACCACCAGTCGGTCAGCGGTTTCTGCGAAGGGTCGCCGCTGCCCGCTGTGCCCTGTTCGGTGCCGGTCTCGGTGCTGGAAGAAGAGGAGCTGCTGCCAAACAGGCCGCTCCACCAGTCGCCGCCGGTGGTGCTGTCGCTGGGTGCTTCCGGTTCCGGTGCAGGCTCCGGCCCTGCGCTTACCACAATGTTCACGCGGCCGTTCAGCTTTGTGGTAGAGCCTGCCGCCGGGTCCTGACTGATGACAGTGCCCACCGGCTGGTCGCTGTACTGCTCGGTCTGGCTGCCAAGGCCCAGATGGTTCTGCACCAGCAGGGTGCGGGCATCAGCGGTGCTCATGCCGGTCAGCGAGGGCACCTTGGTGGTGGTTGCCACCTGCGGGCGGCTGATATACATCACCACAGTGCTGCCTGCAGCCACCTGACTGCCCGCCGCCGGGTCGGTGCGGATCACCGCGCCGGATGCCACAGAGGTATCCACAGCCTGCGTTACCAGCACCGAGACACCCAGCTCCTTGAGCTGCTGCTCTGCATCGGCCTGCACATAGTTGGTCAGGTCCGGCACGGTAACGTACTGGGTGCCAAGGCTCACAGTCAGGGTCACATTCTGGCCCTCGCGCACCGTGCGGCCGGACACCGGCGACTGCTTATAGATATAGCCCGCCGCATAGTCACTGTTGTACTCCTGCTCCCAGGTAACGCTGATCTGGCCGGAGACCACCTGCTCGGTGGCAGCAGCCTCGTCCTGCGTCATACCGATATAATCGCCCAGCGTGATATCGGCCTTGTTGTTCATCAGGTTGGAGGAATCGTTCAGGATCATCCAGCACAGCGCAAGGCACGCCAGTGCAAATGCAATGGTAATGCCGAACAGTGCCGGCAGGAAGATGGTGCGCTTTTTCTTGCGCGGTGCGGCCTTTTTGCCGCGGGGCGCAGGCTTTTCGGCCTGACGGTTTGCACGGTTCTGGTTCATGGTACGTTTCACCACCTTTTCGGGAGCATCTTCTGTAATATACTTGTACTCAAACATCACGGAGGGGTTGTGCACGTAGGTGTCCAGCGCATCCAGCATTTCGCGGGCGGATGCGTAGCGGTTCTGCGGCAGCTTTGCCATGGCCTTTTCGGTGATCTCCACCAGTGCATTCGGCACCTCCGGCGCGATCTCGTGCAAAGACTTCGGCTGATCGGAGATCTGCTTGATGGCAACTTCCACCATGTCGTCTGCATCAAAGGGCAGATGACCGCTGAGCATCTCGTACATCATCACGCCCACCGAGTAGATATCGCTGGTGCAGTCGGTCTCATCGCCCTTGGCCTGCTCCGGGCTGATATAGTGCACGCTGCCCATGGCCTTGCCGCTCAGCAGCTGGTTCTCGGCACGGGAGATGCGCGCAATGCCAAAATCCATCATGCGCAGCTGGCCGTTGTCCAAAAGCATGATGTTCTGGGGCTTGATGTCCCGGTGCACCACACCGTTGGCGTGGGCATGTTCCAGCGCCTTTAAGATCTGGGAGATGAAGTGCACGGTCTCCCGGTTGGTCAGCCTGCCGCCGCGCTGGTTAAGGTACTCGCGCAATGTCATGCCGTCCACATATTCCATCACGATATACTGCAGATCATCATTCACCGATACATCGTACACTTTTACGATGTTGGGGTGGTTCAGCAGCGAGATGGCCTTGGATTCATTCTTAAAGCGGCGCACAAGGTCCGGGTCGTGCATATACTCCTGCCGCAGCACCTTTACCGCCACCACGGTACCGGCAGGCACCGGACCGTTGTGCCCCAGCATGACCGCCTTGTAGACGTTTGCCATGCCGCCGGAACCGATCAGCTCCCGCACCTCATACAGGCCGTCCAGCTTTTTGCCGATCAGGTTGTCCATCAGCGCACCTCCTCCACACACAGCAGCAGCGCGGTGATGTTATCCGGGCCGCCGTTCTCGTTGGCCGTGCGGATCAGAAGGTCCGGCAGGTCGTAGAACCTGCCGGTGCGCAGCAGCTGTTCCAGCTGTTCTCTGGGCACGGCATTGGTCAGGCCGTCCGAGCACAGCAGCAGGATATCCCCTTTCTGCAGCGGTGCGGTGGTGAACTCCGGGTCCAGCCGGTAGTCCACGCCCAGCGCCTTGGTGATGATGTTCTTCTGAGGGTGGTGCTCGGCTTCCTCCACGGTAATGGTGCCGCAGTCCACCAGCTCCTGCACATAGGAGTGGTCGTGGGTGAGCTGGGCAAGCCTGCCGTCCCGGTACAGGTACGCCCGCGAGTCGCCTGCATGACACAGGAACACCTTGCCGCCGCGCACCAGTGCGCACACAGCCGTGGTGCCCATGCCCGCCAGCGATTCCTCACGCAGGGCCTTCTGGAACACAAAGCGGTTGGCGCTGAGCAGGCTCTTTTTCAAAAAGGTCTCCTCTTCGCCGGGCAGGCACTTGGAAGCATACTGCTCCTGAAAGCAGTGCTCGATCACATCGCACGCGCTCTGGCTGGCTTCCCTGCCGCCGCGTGCACCGCCCATGCCGTCGCATACCAGCAGCCATGCGGCATCGCCGGGCAGTTCTCCTGCGCGATAATCGTCCTGATTATCCTGCCGGACCCTGCCGACATCCGTTTTTCCTGCAAGTTTCATAGGCTTCTCCCTTTAATATTTACGCTTTCCCGTTCATTTCGTCACGGCGCAGCTGGCCGCATGCGGCGCTGATCTCGCTGCCAAGGCGGCGGCGCACCGTAGCGTTCACGCCAAGGCTCTCCAGCTTCTGCTGGAAGCGGTGCACGTTGGCTGCATCGGTGGCCGAGTACGGGCTGCCGTCCACCGGGTTGATGGGGATCAGGTTCACATGGGCACCCATGCCCCGGATCAGGTTTGCCAGCTGTCTGGCGCAGGCATCGGAATCATTGACACCGCGCACCATGGAATATTCAAAGCTCACGCGGCGGCCGGTGGTATCCTGATAGCGGCGCACGGCCTGCATCAGCACTTCCACGGGATAGGCATCGTTCACCGGCATCATGCCGCTGCGAATTTCATTGTTGGGTGCGTGCAGCGACACCGAGAGGGTCAGCTGCAGCTTTTTCTCGGCCAGCTGGTCGATCTTGGGCACCAGACCGCAGGTAGAAAGGCTGATGTTGCGCATCCCGATGTTCACGCCCTCGGGCGAGGTGATGTTCTCCAGAAACTTCATCACTTCGTCAAAGTTATCCAGCGGTTCGCCAATGCCCATGAGCACGATGTGGGAAATGCGCTCCCCGATATCCTTCTGGGCGGTATAGATCTCAGAGCAGATCTCGCCTGCTTCCAGATCGCGCACGCGGCCCGCCTGGGTGGACGCGCAGAAGCGGCAGCCCATGCGGCAGCCCACCTGCGTGGACACACACACCGTGTTGCCGTAGTGGTAGCGCATCACGACGGTCTCGATGCAGTTGCCGTCTGCCATGCGCAGCAGATATTTTACCGTGCCGTCCTTTGCTTCCTGCCTGCGCTCGATCTTGGGCGCGGCAATGTAGAAGCTTTCTTCCAGCTTTGCCAGCAGGGTCTTGGGCTGGTCGGTCATGGCAGAAAACTCGGTGACCAGCTTCTGGTGCACCCAGTGGAAGATCTGCTTTGCCCGGAAGCCCGGCTGACCCATCGCTTTCAGTTCAGCGGTCAGCTCTGCCAGCGTAAAGGAAGAGATACAGCGTTTTTGTTCCATTGTGTTCTCCTATTGTTTTTTACGAACAAGCCACCTGTTTCATTGCAGCTTTTCCCCGTTTTTCTGCATGGCACACAGGAAAAAACCGTCCATGCCGGTACGGGTGGGCACCGAAAGCGCGCCGTGCTCCCCTGCCGTCATCCCGGCGGGCAGCGCTGCGGCAGGCTCCACCACCGTAAACTCCGGGTGGCGGGCCAGAAATGCCGCGATCTGCTGCTGGTTTTCTGCCGGGTCGATGGTGCAGGTGGAGTACACCAGCCTGCCGCCCGCTTTCAGCAGCTGTGCCGCCGTATCGAGGATGGCCGACTGCGTGGCCAATAATTCAGCTTCGCGGGCCGGTTCCAGCTTTTTGTAGCGCAGATCCGGCTTTTTTGCCAGAATGCCAAGGCCGCTGCAGGGCACATCCGCTAAAATGCGGTCGGCCTGCGGCAGGGCCGGGTTTCCCTTGGTGGCATCGTTGCACAGGGCTTCCACATTGGTAAGGCCCATGCGCTGCACTGCCGTGCGGATCAGGCCCACGCGGTTCTCGGCGGCATCGCAGCTGTAAAGCCTGCCGGTGCTGTGCATCTGCTCGGCCAGCAGGATGGTCTTGCCGCCGGGCGCGGCGCACAGGTCGATGACTGTTTCTCCGGGCTGTGCGTCCACGCAGAGCGCCGCCAGCTGGCTGGCCTGCCCTTCCACATGGAAGTACCCCTGCCGGAACAGCTCATTTTCCGCCGGGCTGCCCTCGAAGCGGGCCAGCACACTGCCGGGCACAATGCCCCGCTTTGCTTCCTTTGCGCCGGAAGCCAGCAGCTTTGCACAAAGCTCATCGGCGCTGCCTTTCAGCGGGTTCGCCCGCAGGCTGGTCATGCCGCCGTCGGCCTTGTAGGTAAGGATATCCAGTGCTTCGTCCGGGTAGTTTTTGTGCAGAAATTCCGCCACATCCCGCCCGGCAGAGCCAAGCACCATGAGCCGCTCCACTTCGTTTTTGAAGCTTGCGGTGCTCAGGTCGTAGCTGCACGCCTTGCGCAGCACGGCGTTGACCAGACCGGATGCGCTGGATTTTTTGAAGGCACGGGTCAGCTTGACGGCTTCGTTCACCGCAGCGGACACCGGCACCTGCATATAGCGGGCCTGCGCCAGCGCCGCGCGCAATATTTCGCGCACCGGTGCATCCAGCTTGGCAAGGCCCTTGGGCAGGAACTGGCACAGGATGTAGTCCAGCGTGCCCCGGTGTTCCAGCACCGTGTAAAAGATGGCGCTGGCAAAAGCTTTATCGCGGCCTTCCAGCTGCTGGCGCTTGAGTTCGGCATCCAGAACAAGGTTGGAAAAACCATCCTGCTCCTGCCGCACCAGCGCCGCCACTGCCGCCGCGCGGGGATTCGCCGCCATCAGAGGATATCCCCCGTTTTCAGGCGCTGACCGGCCGCAAAGGCGGTGCCGTCCATGGGCTTTTTGCCTTCCGGCACCACATTCAGCAGCTGGACGGCCCCCTCACCGCAAGCCACCGTGAGCGGCTTTGTGGCCAGCACGGTGCCGGGCGCTTCGCCGTGAGCTTCCACGGCACGGCACTCCATCACCTTGAGCTTTTTGCCGCCGGAGGTGACGAACCATGCACCGGGCCACGGGTTCATGCCGCGCACCCAGTTGTGGATGTGGGCAGCCGATTCGGTCAGGCGGAACTCTGCCATCTCCTTGTTCAGCATAGGTGCAAGGCAGGCGTTCTCATGATCCTGCGGTTGGGGTTTCAGCGTTCCGGCGGCGATGGCGGGCACCACCTCACACAGTACCCGTGCACCCACGGCAGTCACGCGGTCAAACAGCTGGCCGCTGGTCTCCTCCGGGTCAATGGCGATCTTCTCGCAGCAGAGCACATCGCCGGTGTCAAGGCCCTCGTCCATCTGCATGATGGAAACGCCGGTTTCGGCATCACCGTTCAGCACAGCCCACTGCACCGGGGCGCTGCCGCGGTACTTGGGCAGCAGGGAGACATGCAGGTTGATGCAGCCGTACTTCGGCGCTTCCAGCACCGACTTCGGCAGGATGCAGCCGTAAGCCACCACCACGATCAGTTCCGGGGCCAGTGCGCGGATGTTCTCGTCCTCGCTGCCGTCCCGCAGGGTGCGGGGCTGGAACACCGGCGTGCCGTGGGCAAGGGCCACTTCCTTGACCGGGGGTGCGGTAAGCACCTGCTTGCGGCCAACCGGCTTGTCCCGCCGGGTGTACACCGCGCAGATGTCATGCCCGGCGGCATACAGGGCTTTGAGGCACTCTGCGGCAATATCCGGCGTGCCCATGAACAAAATGCGCATTACTTGTTTCCTTTCGCTTCGCGGGCAGCTTTTTTGCCCTCCTCGGTATCCTCATAGAAATACTCGCTGGACTGCATGATGGTAATGCCGTCCAGATGGTCGTTCTCGTGCTGGATGCAGCGGCCCAGCAGATCCTCAGCTTCCAGCTCGAACCACTCACCGTGGCGGTCCTGTGCGCGCACCTTGACCGCGGCGGGGCGGGTCACAGCGCCGTTGTGGCCCGGGAAGGACAGACAGCCCTCGTAGGCGGTCTCCTCTTCCTCGGATACGGCCAGAATTTCCGGGTTGACGAAGTCGATGAACTTATATTCGTAATCCTCCGGGATCTCCTCGGGCGCGTCGGTGGTGTCCCACACCACGAACAGACGGCGCAGCATGCCCACCTGCGGGCCGGCCAGACCCACGCCGTCGGCGGCGATCA
>ERZ837380.2815-NODE-2815-length-17586-cov-3.562775_pt1 | contig 17586 bp, 11 predicted proteins | sample MGYA00519685_ERZ837380 | MGnify/ENA primary metagenome ERZ837380 (study PRJEB31850, sample SAMEA3708817) | human gut metagenome | biome: human gut; feature: human-associated habitat; material: faeces | place: China | collected 2014 ...
CGGAGGGTCGTTTCCTGCCGTACTTCTTCCCCGACACGTTCTACGAGGGCAACGATCCGAGCATCGAAGGCCTCGACAACTGGCGCAAGGCCCGCCGCGCGATCCTGCGCTCGCCGATCAGCCGCATGGGCTACGGCGGCTACCTCTCCCTGACCGCCAAGTTCCCGAAGTTCGTGGACACGGTGACCCATATCGCCAACGAATTCCGCGACATCCACGACCGCACCGGTGGGGTGGCCGCCGAAGGTGAGCTCAACGTGGCGATTCTGAATTCCTGGGGCAAGATGCGCTCCTGGATGGCGTTCACCGTGGCACACGCCCTGCCCAACAAGCAGACCTACTCCTACTACGGCATTCTGGAATCCCTGTCCGGCATGCGCGTGAACGTGCGGTTCATCAGCTTCGACGACGTACTCGCGCATGGCATCGATAGCGATATCGACGTAATCATCAACGGCGGCCCGGTCGACACCGCATTCACCGGCGGCGATGTGTGGACCAACCCGAAGCTCGTGGAAACCGTGCGCGCCTGGGTGCGTGGCGGCGGCGCGTTCGTGGGCGTGGGCGAGCCGAGCTCGGCACCGCGCTTCCAAACGGGCCGGTTCTTCCAGCTGGCCGACGTGATTGGCGTGGACGAGGAGCGCTATCAGACCCTTTCGGTGGACAAGTATTTCCCGCCGGTGGTGCCGGACCACTTCATCACCGCCGATGTGCCGGTCGACCCGGCGGCCCGCGAGGCTTGGGAGCAGGCCGGCTACCGCATCCCGCTGAGCGGCTGCGGCGGCGGCCAGTCCATCAAGCCGTTGGGCGGCATCGATTTCGGCGAACCCGTGCTCAACACGTATCCGGTCAATGAAAACGTGACCCTGCTGCGCGCGGACGGCGGCCAGGTACAGCTCGCGACCAACGATTATGGCAAGGGCCGCGGCGTGTACATCTCCGGCCTGCCCTATTCGGCGGCCAACGCCCGACTGCTGGAACGCGTGCTGTTCTACGCTTCCCACAACGAAGACAAGTATGCGGCCTGGAGCTCGTCCAATCCGGAATGCGAAGTGGCACACTTCCCCGAGCAAGGGCTGTATTGCGTAATCAACAACACCGATCAGCCGCAGAAGACCACGGTGACTTTGGCCGACGGCACCACCGAGGACTTCGACCTGCCTGACAGCGGTATCGCCTGGCGTGAAGCCTGATCCCACGTTTTGGAGAACGGACCCATCATGACTGAAAGCAATGAAGTTTTATTCGGCATCGCCTCGCATTTTGCGCTGGAAGGTGCCGTGACCGGTATCGAACCTTACGGAGACGGCCACATCAACACCACCTATCTGGTGACCACGGACGGCCCCCGCTACATCCTCCAGCAGATGAACACCAGCATCTTCCCCGATACGGTGAATCTGATGCGCAATGTCGAACTGGTCACCTCCACTCTCAAGGCTCAGGGCAAAGAGACGCTGGACATTGTGCCCACCACCTCAGGCGCCACCTGGGCCGAGATCGATGGCGGCGCATGGCGCGTCTACAAGTTCATCGAACACACCGTGTCCTACAACCTCGTGCCGAACCCGGACGTGTTCCGCGAAGCCGGCAGCGCATTCGGCGACTTCCAGAACTTCCTGTCCGAATTCGACGCCAGCCAGCTGACCGAAACCATCGCCCACTTCCACGACACCCCGCATCGTTTCGAGGACTTCAAGGCCGCCCTCGCCGCGGACAAGCTCGGCCGCGCCGCCGCATGCCAGCCGGAAATCGACTTCTATCTGAGTCACGCCGACCAGTATGCCGTCGTGATGGATGGGCTCAGGGACGGTTCGATTCCGCTGCGCGTGACCCACAATGACACCAAGCTCAACAACATCCTCATGGACGCCACCACCGGCAAGGCGCGTGCGATCATCGATCTCGACACCATCATGCCCGGCTCCATGCTGTTCGACTTCGGCGATTCCATACGCTTTGGTGCGTCCACTGCTCTGGAAGACGAAAAGGACCTCAGCAAGGTGCATTTCAGCACCGAGCTGTTCCGCGCCTACACGGAAGGCTTCGTGGGCGAACTACGCGGCAGCATCACCGCGCGCGAGGCCGAACTGCTGCCGTTCAGCGGCAACCTGCTCACCATGGAATGCGGCATGCGCTTTCTCGCCGACTACTTGGAAGGCGATATCTACTTTGCCACCAAGTACCCCGAGCATAATCTGGTGCGCACCCGCACCCAGATCAAACTCGTGCAGGAGATGGAGCAGAAGGCCAGCGAAACCCGCGCCATCGTAGCCGACATCATGGAGGCTGCCAGGTGAGCCGTCAGCCGAACCATACCCGAACCAGCATGATGGAGGCAGAGCAATGAACGATCAGCTGACCGAGGTATACGCCAGCATCGACGCCCTGATCGATTATGCCTTGGCCCATCTTGACCTTGACCCACGCAACGCAGACTGGACCCGCAACCAAATCTTCGCCCTCTTCCGCCTAGATTCCTACCCCGGACCCAAAACCACAACGTCGGCGGCGTCAGTGTCAGACGTAGTCCAAGACATTGTTGGCAGCCGAAGCCAGGCCCCCTATGGCGAAAAGACCCCCGACCCCCTGCTCGCCGCCTTCCGCGCCGCCGCCACAACCGCCGGCCTTTTCAAGCCGGAGGAAGGCCCGGCCTACGCCGACACCATCATGGGCATCCTCTCCGCCAACCCCGCTGATCTCGACGACCGATTCCTGCTCGTCGAGCACCGGGATGGCGGCATGGCCGCCATGCAATGGTTCTACGACTACTGTGTGGCCAACAATTATGTCAAGCGTGCCCAGCTCGACCGGAACCCGCGCTTCGACTCGCACGGGCTGACGGTGACCATCAACCTCGCCAAACCCGAATTCAAGAACATGAAGAAGGCGGCGGCCGGCAACGCCGTGGCCGGCGGCTACCCGAAGTGCACGATCTGCCATGAGAACGAGGGCTTCGCCGGACGTGACAAGCGCACGCTGCGCACCTTGCCGGTCACGCTCGGCGGCGAGTCATGGTTCTGGCAGTTCTCGCCCTACGGCTACTTCGACCAGCACGGCATCTGCGTGAACACCGACCACACGCCGATGCATGTGGACCGCGACACCTTCGGCCATCTGCTCGACTTCGTGGACCGTTTCCCCGGATACTTCCTCGGATGCAACGCCGCGCTGCCTCGCATCGGCGGCTCGGTGCTCGCCCATGACCATTACCAGGGCGGCGGCGAACTGCTGCCGATGCACAAGGCCGCCACTTGGGCCGCCTTCACACTTGCCGACTATCCGGACGCCGTGGTTGAAATCCTTGACTGGCCCGGCACCGCCGTGCGCGTGGTGTCGAAGAGTCGCCAGAGCATCATCGACGTATCCGACATCATCCGCGAGGCATGGGTCGGTTATGACGACGCGGCGAACGGCATCGCCAGCCATGACGCGGATGGCAACCGCCAATCCGCCCTCTCGCCCAGCGCGATCATCACCGAACGCGGCTATGAGATGAGTCTCATCTTCCGCAACAATGCGATCAGCGACGAGTACCCGGAAGGTATTTTCCATGCACACCCCGAATACTGGCCGGTCAAGCAGGAGCCGATCGGACTGATCGAGGCCCAAGGCTTGTTCATTCTGCCCGGACGGCTCGTCGACCAGCTCGGCATTGTCGAAGAGGCGCTCGCCGAAGGCCGCGATTTGCCCGATGAAGTCAGCGAATTCAGTCTCGAATGGGGCGAACTCGCTGAAACGTTGGCCGGAAACCACGACCGCGAGGCCATCCGCCAAGCCGTACACGACGAGCTCGGCAGCGTCTGCTACCGCATCCTCGGCAACACGGCCGTCTTCAAGCAGAAAGCCACCACGCAAACATTCCTCGAAAGCCTTGGTTTTGCCGCTAGGTGAAACAGGTCAAGTGAAGTAAGCTCAATACTGAAGGAAAAACCGAAGGCAAGTCCTTCCAAAGGAGGGAATATGACTACTGTTCTGGTTACGGGCGGTGCTGGATTCATCGCCACCCACACCGACATCGAACTGCTCAACAAGGGCTACGACGTTATTTCCGTAGATAACTACGGCAACTCGTCGCCCGTGGCGCTTGAGCGCGTCGAGCAAATCACCGGCAAGCCGGTCAAGCGTTATGACGGCGACGTGCGCGATGAGGCGCTCATGGAACGCGTCTTCGCTGAAAACAACATCGACTGGGTCATCCACTTCGCCGGTCTCAAGGCCGTGGGCGAGTCCGTGGCCAAGCCGATCGAATACTACGACAACAACCTGTACTCCACGCTTGTGCTGCTCAAGGTGATGAAGAAGCACAACGTCAAGAAGATCATCTTCTCATCCTCCGCCACCGTGTACGGCACGCCGAAGGAACTGCCGATCACCGAGGAGACGCCGACCGGCGGCACCACCAACCCGTACGGCACCTCCAAGCTGTTCCAGGAGCAGATTCTGCGCGACGTGCATGTGGCCGATCCGTCCTGGACCATCGTGCTGCTGCGCTACTTCAACCCGGTCGGCGCGCACGAGTCCGGCCTGCTGGGCGAAGACCCGAAGGGTATTCCGGCGAACCTCACCCCGTACGTGGCCAAGGTCGCGGTCGGCGAGCTCAAGGAAGTCCAGGTCTACGGCGACGACTACGACACGCCCGACGGCACTGGTGTGCGTGACTACATCCACGTGGTCGACCTGGCCAAGGGTCACGTGGCCGTTATTGACCACATCGACAAGGAAGGCGTGTTCGTCTACAACCTGGGTACTGGCCACGGCTACTCCGTGCTTGAGGTTATCAAGGCTTACGAGAAGGCCGCCGGTCATCCGATTCCGTACGCGATCAAGCCGCGTCGCCCCGGTGACATCGCCGCCTGCTACGCCGACGCTTCCAAGGCGGAGAAGGAGCTTGGCTGGAAGGCCGAGCTGACCATCGACGACATGGCCGCCTCCTCCCTCAACTGGCAGACCAAGAACCCCAACGGTTTCCGCGACGCGGAGTGATATGAGCAGATGAGCTCCCTCTGATGAGGGAGCTCATTGTCGTTTCATCACACGATGCGCCTATCGGCGGCCCAGCGGGTGAGCTCGGTGCGATTCGAAAGCTGAAGCTTTCGCAGCACCGAGCTCACGTGCGTTTCGACCGTCTTGATCGAAATGAACAGTTCGGCCGCCACCTCTTTATACGTGTAACCACGCGCGATCAGCCGCATGACCTCCTGCTCGCGGGCGGACAGCCGGTCCAGCTCCTCATCATGAGCCCGTGCCGCACCATCAGCGCCGCCATCAGACCCCGCCGCCGGCACACCCTGGAAGGTCGAAAGCACAAAACCGGCCAGTTTTGGCGAGAACACGGCATAGCCCTCATGCACCTGCTTGATGGATGAAATCAAATCAGCGCCGGTAATCGTCTTGGTTACATAGCCCTGGGCGCCGGCGCGAATCACCGACCCCACATCCTGCGGCGCATCCGAAACCGACAATGCCAGAAACACGGTAGTGGGGGAGTAGGGCCGCGATTTGGCGAGGATCTCGGCACCGCCGCCACCCTCGCCGCCGGGCACATGCACATCCAGCAACACCACCTGCGGCTTGGTCTGTGCGATCATCGCCACCGAACCGGGCACGTCCGCCGCTTGGCCGACGATATCGAAGGAATCGCGCAACGTGGCGATTACGCCCGCACGGAACATCTCATGGTCATCGACCATGGCCACACGAATCTTGGCTGTCTCGTTCTCGCTCATCGATGTTCTCCCTGCGCCGCTTTCAGCGCGATCGGCATATGCATTCTGACCTCGGTGCCCCAGCCGGCCCTGGACACTATCTCCACTGTACCGCCGCGCCGTTTGATGCGGCCGATAATCGATTCGCGGATGCCCAGCCGGTCGGGTGGAATGGCGTCCATATCGAAGCCTTCGCCATGGTCGCGCACGAACACTTCAACCATCGTGTCGCTGGCCTCGCAATACAAAGACACCGGCTCGCCGCCATGCGTGACCGCATTGACCAACGCCTGACGGGTGGCGTCCAGCAGCGCATCGGTCTGGGCGCTCGGCCGCGCGTCGCCCACGGTGACCACCTCAATCGGCTTGCCGTGCTCGTCCTCCACCTCGGCGGCGATCTGCTTCAATCCGGCTCCCACCGAACGATCCGATGTGGAACGTTCCTGATACAGCCATTCGCGCAGCTCGCGCTCTTGGCTACGCGCCAGGGCGAATACGGTGGTCGGTTCCTCGGAGTTCAGCTGAATCAGCGCCAACGTTTGCAGCACGCCATCATGCAGATGGGCGGTCATGTCCGCGCGCTCCTCTTCGCGCTCCTTCAATGCCTGCTCGTGGGTGAGTCGTTGCAGCATCGCGTTCGCCCACGGCATCACCGCCACCACGATACCGACGATCATCACGAATCCGCTGGCAACAATGCGTCGAGGAGAGGTGCCCCACCCAGGAATGCTGACATTATGCACATACAATGCCCATCCCATGAAAATCAGTGCGATGCCGCCCAACATAGACAACAGCTGCGTGCCTCGCGGACTAAGATTCATCCATGCCAGTGCGATGCCGCCCAACCCTACCAGCAGCGGAAACACAATCTGGACATCCGCACCGGTGCTGGTGAGCAACAGTCCAGTGGCCATCAACGCGAAACCGGCCAATGCCACGACGGCCGGTTTCGGAGCACGTTGGATGGCCTCGGACAATGATTCCGGTGCGGCAGCCGATTCGTCGTCATGAGCGGCAAGTGGCTGATTGCCTCGCGCAAGCGGCGCCTGATTAACGGGCACTGTGCGAGCCGCAGCCGCCACCGGGTCTCCGGCAGGCATGAACACCCACAGGAATACATAAGCGATGATGCCTGCGCCGTAGAGGACGGTCAGTGCGATGAACGCAATCCGAACCCATGCCACGCCGATGCCCAAGTGCAGGGCGATGCCCTTGCACACGCCGGTGAGCCAACGGCCCTGCCGGGGGCGCATCAACGGCATGCGCGCGGGCAGCAATGGTTCGGGAGATGACGTCATACTCCTATTGTGCCGCGCTCAGGGCGTTGCGGCCGGGGTTTTACCCGGTGTTCAGGGAACAATCAGGGTGTTCCCCGAGCGTTGTGGCAGTGGTCGGGCGGTGTAATGGAATCATGAGCAATCCAAACGCGAATCCATATCAGCCACAGCCGCAGCCTGGTCCGCAAAAAAACAAGACATCGCGACGCTTCTTCACTTGGGTGCGATCCAGTGGACTGGTTCGCGGCGACGACCGGTGGATCGGCGGCGTATGCAGCGGCATCGCTTTACGGCTTGGCTGGAGCCCCACATTAGTACGTGCGTTGGTGATTGTATGTACATTGTTCTTCGGTTTTGGCGCAGCTCTGTACGCACTCGGCTGGTTTCTGATGCCGGATGTACGCGATGGGCACATCTTGGCCGAGGACCTCATTGCCGGCCAATGGGACTGGAATTGTCTGGGATGCTTCCTGTTCCTCGCCGTGGCAATCGTGATTCCAGGTGCGGGGTGGGGTTGTATTGCGCTCGCCGCCTTAGCGCTATGGCTGTTGGCCAAAAGCGGCATTCGCCAGCAGGAAGGGTACGGATTCGGGGCATCTGCGCCGCGACCGGTTTCACAGCCTGTGTCATATCCAGCTCCACAGCCTGTCTCATATCCAGCCGCGCAACCAGTACCTCAATCTCCTTTGTATTCAGCTCCGCAACCTTTTCCACAACCTGTTTCACAACCTGTTTCACAAACCGCGCCTAGTGTTTCACAGCCTGTTTCACAGCCTGTCTATCAGTCGATGCCCAGCGTGATGCCGGGTACTGTGCCCGGCGCGATGCCCGGCACAGTACCCAACGGGCCGTTTGCCCCCGACCGTATGAATGCGACGGCCTATGCCCCCACCGAGTCCAAGCGCCGCAAGCCGGCGGGCCCAATCGTGGTCTTGAGCATACTGGGCCTTACCTTCCTCTCCTTTGCCGGTCTGATGGGACTGATTTGGGTAAACGACATGGGCATTATCGGCATTATGCGTCTGGGCACCATCTGGATTGCCGCAGTATGCATAGTGATGGGGCTGGTGGTCATCATTCTCGGATTCAGAGGACGGCGTACCGGTGGTCTGATTCCTCTCGGACTGGTTGCCGGTGGATGCGCGCTCTGCATGACCATCATTTCAGGCACGTATGGCGTGTACTACCGTGATCTTGGTGCCAGCGGCATCAATACTGTTGTTTCACTGAGCCAATCTGTCAGTGCGAGAAACAGCGACGGCATGAACGATGTGCAAAAGGATGGCATCTTCGTTGCCGATGCCAGCGATGCCACGTTTGAAACATTGCAGCAAGGTGTGGCGTTCAGCGGTGAAAACTACAACACCGATCAGGCAATCATTGATTGGTCCGATTGGGACAAGACACATGGACCGCACACGGTGAAGATGCTGGATGGCAAAACTTCCATCAGTAATTGCCCGGTCGGTACCATCACCATAGCCGCAACACAGGCGCAAGTGCATATCGTTCTGCCGGATTCCTGCACTTACGCCTTCGGCACCGCCGACTCCTACTACTCCACTTCGAGTGACGTTGGCGGCAAATACGAGATGGTATACAACAACTACATGGGTCCAAGCTTTGTTTTCTTCGAAGCTGAAAGTGCCACCAATGGGCCTGATCACGAATGGTTGTATAAGGAATCCGCCATGCCGGACAACGGCCCAGAATTAAAAATCAATATTCCCTATGTGGTGGAAGCACGTGTCAACGTGGTGTACGCCTCCGATTGGGAAGGCTCTACGTTCCAGCCGCTTGCCGATATATACGACGGCAACAGTACAAGCAAGAACACAACCGAACAATCGGAATGATCAAGCCGTTGCAACTAGGAGATGGAATCATGACTGATGAAACCAAGGAATTCGCCTCCATCGAGGAAGCGACACCGACCACGGCCATACCTTCCGAAACCGACGCGACCACCGCGACCACAACCATGGTGACCGTCGATGACCGAACCGATACCACGGTGCTGCCATCCGCAGCGGATGATGACGAAACGGCTGTGCTGCCCGTCCCCGACAATCATGCGGATGCGTCGGTCTCGGATGTGGATACGCAGGCAACAGCTGCCTCTCCATCGCCCATCGAACCAACCACAGATCGGATTGCCCTGGAAACAGTTGCCGATGCCGTGGAGGGAGATGGTGGGCCGATTCCATCTGCCGATGATGTGCCGATGTACGCAGCATCTTCAGCACGACCTCCCTATGGGCAGTCTCAGACCGCCGGCAAACCATGCCAGCCTGGGGGGAGCGCCAAGAACGTCCAGAGCGCCAAGAACGTCCAGAATGCTAAGGATGTCAAGAGTGCCAAGAACATCCAGAAACAGAGCACCAGCGCGCCTACTGTGGTATTCGGACTATTAGGCGTGATTATCGGCGTGATCGCGCTGGTTTTCGGGTACATATCTCCGGATCGGATGATTTCGTTGTTCTCGCCGAATCCGCAATTGCTGACGGCTATTATTTGCGCCGTAGTGGGACTGATTCTGGTAATAGTGGCCGTTGTATGGGCCATAGTCGGTGCCGTCAAGAAGAGAAAATAGCGTTACAAACCATTGCATTACGGTCCCAGTAGAAGCACATTATGACGGGAGCCGACCGATAAGAGCCGACCGTTCTATGCTGATGGGGGGAGGCATAGTAACTATGAAGCGGATTTCGGTGCGGCGGGTAGCGAGCGTCATCGTCACCGCGATGGCGATGACGCTGGTATTCGCCACACTTGGCTGGGCGATGATGCCGCAATGGAACACACGGCCCTACACCAAGCACATCGCTATCGCTTCTGCCGACACCACCATCACCCCTGCCCATGCGAACATTCCCCACGAGGGGCGATATCGTACGCGTGAAACCCGACTATCCATCAAGACCGGCGACGGCGTCACGCTACCCGCCGTACTACGTGAACCGGTCGACGCTCCCGGGCCACGCCCGGCTTGTCTGTTCATTCACGGGTCCGGTACCAGCGGTGCCGAGGATTTCGGCGATATCGCCAACGCCATGGCCTCTGCCGGCATCGTGACCTTGGTGCCGGCCAAGCGCAACGACAACTACACCGTGCTGCATCGCGACTACCCGCGTTTTGCTCGCGAATACGGGCGTTCGCTCGACGTGCTGCGTGGCATAAGCGGCGTGGACCCCGCCAAAACCGGCATCTACGCCGAATCCGAAGGCACCTGGATCGCCACGATTCTAACCTCGAAACGGCAAGACATTGCCTTTGCCATACTTACATCCGCACCGGTGTTCAATGGACGTGAGCAAATGGCCATGGCTGTCAGCGCCTATACGCATGAGGCCGGCGCGCCCAAGCCCGTGGTCAAAGACATGGCCAAATTGATGTCGCTGGACTACGCGCCATTTGATCTAGCCTATGCCGACTTTGATGCCGACCGGTATCTGAAATCCCTCACCATGCCGGTGCTGGTGAACTACGGCACCTACGATACGGCCATGCCCATCGAACAGGGGGCGCAGCGGATCATCGCCACGGCCAACAAGTCCGGCAACGAGAACGTCACCGTACGCTATTTCGCCGGCAACCATCAGATGCGGGCTGGTGAGGGCTTATTCACCCCGAACCTGCCATTGGCCGAAGGCTATACGCAAGCGCTGGAAAATTGGGTGAACGGTGTGACTGCCGGAACCAAAGCCGATGGATGGGCAACGCCCCAAGTCGCCGGTGCGACACCTCACCAGCGCTTCGCCGCGCCGCAACGTACCAGATCCGGTATCGTCGGCTCGCTCGGCGTGCTGGCCGGTCTGATGGTGGCAGGGCCCGTGCTGATCGTGATGGCGGCGATATTAGGTATTGGCTTGACTGTGTTTTCTTGGCTACAGACGTTGCTGGCCGGGCGACGTAGTGTGGCGACTGTGCGGGCCATGCATGCGACGCCGAGTGGGCTGGGAGCCGCCCAACAGCGTACGTTGCACGGCATTGCCGGCTTATCTGCCGGTATCGGCACAGCGGTGATGGTGATTACTGGGCTGTTGTACGGCTATATGAGCGCCGTAGGCGTATCGGCTGTATTGGTTATGCCTCAACCGCGGCTGTTTGCCGTCGGATGGGTGGTGCTGCGAATAGCGACCATGCTGTTGGTGGTGCTGTTTGCTTGGGAAATGGAACGTGTCTGGTATTGCCGCGCCGATATCGTCGGTGTGCGGCGCGTCATATGCGTGATGGTAGCGCTCGGCACTCTCGCCACACTGATGACACTGGCATTTTGGGGCCTATTCTCGCTGTAATTCTGCCGATGTGCGCTGGTAAATGGGGCCTGGCGGGCAGGCTGCGTTGGTGGTCTGGGTGTGGGGCGATCGGCAGATTGCGTTGGCCTGGGTATGGCCGGCCGACGTACATCAGTCGGGGTGTCCGATACACAGTGAATGGCTGAGTATTACGCTTGGGAGGCTTCGGCCTCCTCTAAGGTGTCGAAACCGCCGAGCTGGACTGTGTGCAACAAGGTTTCCTCAGTGATATTGCGTTGCGGGCTGGCTGCGGCGCGCTCGCCAATCATCGCTTCGTAACGTTCGAAGGTCTGGTCGGAATACGTACCAAGCTCGCCGCGCAGATAGGTTTCGAATGAGGTGGCAGATGGTGTGTCTTCGGTGGTGGTGAGTGCGCGCATCGCCTCGCCGAGCTTGGGGTAGCGCTCGCGGAAATCCTTGGCCCAGGCGACCTGCTGGGCGATGACCTGTTCCTGACGGGCCGCGCGCTCTTCAGAGAGACGCGGAATATACGGCTCTATGTTCTTCGTGAAATTTTCCGGTGCGGTGGAGGCCATCATGCGGCCGTATTTTTCGGTCACGAGGTTGCGGCCCACGTGGTCGGCCGCGTCAAGATCAGCGGCATAGCTGGTGAGTAATGGCCGCTCCCATGTGAGGAACTGGGCCAACCGCATCTGGTGGAACACCGGCCAGTTGCCTTGGCATGCCGCGCGTCCACCCTCATTGTTGGTGCGCTGGAACTGATCCCATTCATGACGCACAATAGCCTCGCGCAGTTCATCATCAGTCAGTTCGTTGGTCATCGACGTTCCTTTCACTGATACCTCCCTCTGATGAGGGAGGTGGCACGGCGAAGCCGTGGCAGAGGGAGCTTGAATCTACAAACTTTTAAGCACCGGATCATCAGAGGCGATGTGGTCCTCGACATACGGGCGCTGCCATTCGAGGAAGGTCTCGCCGGACGTGGTCAGGTGTTCGCGTTTGAGTTCCTTGACGATATCCACCGCAATCTGCTCCACAATATCGTTGATTTTCTCGATTGCTGGAGCCGCGCCCTTGCCGCCTTCGCCAAATCCGGCCCCGCCATAGCAGGCTGCCGAACTCAATCGCATCACGGTTTCCAACTGTTCGCCCACGTTCGGCAACAGCGCGAACATCGAGCCAGACAGCTTGCGCAATGCTGCGAACTGCCACTTGTAATACGGCATATAGCCCACCACCATCGGCACGTTAACCAGGAACACCAACGAGGCGGTGGCCTGCACGAACTCGTGGATGGACAGCCATGCGGCCGCGCCGTCGCCGCGCTTCAACGAACGCGGCAGATTATATTGACCGGCTTGGGCGATCATGCCGAGTCGCTTGGAGATCAGCGCGAGCCGCACATCGTCTGGCATGTTTTTGAACCCTTGGCGCGTCTTGGAAAACAGACCGGTGGGATCGGCGAACACCTCGCCATTGGTGGCGGCGGCCAAGGTCGATTCCTGAAGCATCAGCCACTCATGCGGCGCGGTCTGCGCCGGCGCAGTGCGATACCCGGTGATCGATTCAAAGAAGTCGCCGATACGGAACACGCCGTCACGGCGATTTGCGCCCTGTGCGCGCGGTGTGACGGGGAAGAGCGGTGCATCAATCGGAGTCGTCATCGCTTCCGCCACATCAGAGGACGCCGCGCCTGACTCGGCAGTGGCGGCATCGTCCGTAGCGGTACCGGGGGTGGGTGCGTTTGCCGCATCGGGTATGACGGTGGAGCCTGCACCTGCGGAGGGGAATGCCCCGGAAGCATCGGACCTGGCATGCGCCTCGAACGTCACGCGGCCTTGCGCATCCACGCTGAACTTGCGCGGCAGCGCCTCGTAATCGGCCTCAAGTTGCTCGCCGATGGCCGCGTAATCCTCATCCGTAAGCCACAGGCAGAAGCGCGGGCCGAAATCGTGGTCCTGCGAATACGCATCATCGAATCCGTAGCATTCCGAGCCATGACCCACCAGACCGGCGGCGATACGCCCGGCATACTGCGGATACTTCGCCGCAATCATCGGCTTGCCCATCTGCGTCCAGAACGCGCGGGCCAGCTTCAGTCCGGACACCGGGCATGCGGAAACGGCCTCGGCCGCGCCCGCAGAACCGGTCGACACCGAAACGGTGGATGGGGAAGATGCCGCGTTCGCACCGGTCTTGCCCTGTGCCGGGCTGTTCGGCAGCCGCGAGCCGGACTGGGGCAGCGCGCCTGCATCGCCGGCAACACCTGCATTGTCAACCGTCACCCCGGCCTTCGCCGCCTCTTCCTCGGCCTGCCGCAGATTGTCGGCGGTGATACGCCAGTAATCGGTGTCCTTGCCGTAACATTCCTCGATCACGGCCAGCGCATGCCGGTATCCAGTAACCGCATCCGCATACCGTCTCTCGGCAAAGCACACCTGCGCGAAGCCCGCCAGTGCGGAGGCATAATGCGCGGAATGTTCCAGATGGCCGGTGCGATAGATTTCCAGTGCCTTGGCTGCATGCCAATGCGCGCCCTCCAACTTGTGTTCGGTCAGCAGGGTCAACGCCAGATTCGTGTGCGAGCTGGCCACGTCGATGTCCGCGTCCGGGTTCACGCTCGAGGCTTCGATAATGCGCAGCGCTTCACGCAACTCCAGTTCCGCCTTGTCGGGCCGATTCGTCTCGCTGTAGAGCATCGACAGATTGTTGTGCAGTGCTGCGAGCCTACGGTCGGTGGGCGCCAGCGAATGCCGGCAGACACTCTGCGCCTGATGATACAAATCCTCGGCCTGATCGTATTGTTGGGCCGCGCGCATCGAGGTGGCGCAATTGATTAGCGTGGTGGCCCACGCCTCGGATGTGCCGGTGGTCAAGCCCATACGAGCGGCCAGTTCCAGCGCCCGCTGCACAATCCACTGATTCTCCTTGTGCCGGCCCTGCGAGCGATAGAAGCCCATCGTTTCGTTGAGTACGGTGAGCAGTCCGGCCTCGTCGCCGGCGTTTTCCGCGTCCACCATCGCCTGTTCCAAGTACGGACCGGCTTCGGTGGCTGCCGCGTGGCGATCGAAAATCGCGTCCAGTCCGTTCAGGAATTGTTGGGTATCAAAGGTTGCGGGCGATTGATCGGCATCGTCCGTGGCCTGGTTCGCAGTAGAATCGGCACCTTGCGCTGCGGCCGCCGCATCGGTGTCGTCGGCATCGTCTGGACCATGCGCGAATTGTGCGGCGAATTGTTTGAGCAGTGCTTCCTCGTCCATACCGCCAGACCTCCCTGAATCGTGTCTGATTTCAGTCTATTAATACTGTGAACAAACGCGTCAGGGAGTTTGCTGTGAGCTTGGTCTCAGTCCACCTTGATTTCGCGCATGCGGTGAATGGCGTCGGTATCGGTTTCGCAGCGCCACGAGTAGAAGGCCAGCAGCCCTACGGCAAGCAGGGCCAGCGGCATACCGCCCAGACCGGTATAGCGATAGTTCATCGAGAAGGTGGTGAGCATCGCGCCGCCGACAATCGAGCCGATGGCATTGCCGAAGTTGAAGGCCACCTGCACGGCTGCGCCGGCGATGAGCTCGCCGCCGCCTTGGCCGGCTTCGGTCATCAGCAATTGCTGTGGAGCGGAAGTAAAGAACAATCCGACGGCGATCCAGAACGTCAGTACAGCGGTCATCGGCTGATTGCCCGGAGTGATCAGCACCAGCAACAAGCCGAGGCAGGAGATGGACTGACCTATTGCGGCCGCGCCGGCATGCCTCCAATGGTCGGTCAGACGACCTCCAAGCAGACCGCCGATGACCATACCAAAGCCGGCAAGCATCATCAGCATCGGCACCAGGGAAGACGACCATCCGCCGGTTTTCTGCAGCCAGGGGGAGACGTAGCTCCACCAGCAGAACACACCGGCATTGCCGGTGAACACGGCGGCCAAAATCACCCACGGGCCACGGCGGGTGAGGAACTTGAACTGACCGGCGATGCCCGCGTCTTTAATCGGTGCAACGTACGGAATCCACGCCAACGCCAGCACAATCGTCATTGCCGCCCAAGCGGCCAAAATGCCGAAGGCAAGACGCCAGGAAAGGAACTCGGCCATCAGGGTGCCCGCCGGTACGCCGAGCATATTGGCCACGGTCTGTCCGGTGACCATCACGGATACGGCCTGCGCTTCCTTGCCTTTCTCCGCCAGAGTCTTGGCAATGAGCGTGGCCGTGCCGAAGAACGCGCCGTGCGGCAGGCCGGCGACGAATCGCGCGACGACCAGCATGGCGGCATTGACGGAAAACACGGAAGCCAGATTGCCTACCAAGGCAATCGCCATAAACAATATGATGAGGTTCTTCGGTGGCACCTTGCGGCCGAATACCAGAATCAGTGTGCCGAAGCACACGCCGATCGCATACGCGGAAATGTAATGGCCTGCGGTGGGGATGTCCACGCCGGTGGCGGCCGCGGCCTGCGGCAGAATACCCATCATCACGAACTCGGCGGCACCGAGAATGAACGCGCCCGAAGCCAGTGCAAGCAGACTCTTCTTCATGGTTCCTCTAATTACTTCAGTATTACTTACAAAAACAGTGCGGCAATCGATTGATTCGAGCGATATATTACGGTGGTCCGCCAACAAATACGGGCCTTGCCGCGACGTGGTTTGTCGCTGTGCGCGGCGGGTTGTTTACCGCTGTCCGATCGCTTGGTCTGATTGTTGGGTTAGGAAACAAAAAACCGGATTGCTGATTTCTCAACAATCCGGTCCAGTTGTCGGGCTGGCGGGATTTGAACCCGCGGCCTCTTCGTCCCGAACGAAGCGCGCTACCAAGCTGCGCTACAGCCCGTTTGGCAACAGATGTAGATATTACATTGTGGTGGTGGACAATGCAAATCGGCATGTCGCGAGTGTTGCGTGATGGTGGATTCGCCATGTGTACAGGTCTCTCAAGCCTTGTGCAGGGCCGGTTTTGCGTCATGTGAGCGGGTGTTCAGATGGCCGTGCGGTCTGCCGGGCTCATAATCGCCGGCCTTGCGTACACTGATGAATCATGGCTGAAGTTGTCGAAAATACCGAAAACACTGAGAATGAAACCCCGGCCGTCCCGCAGATGAGCACCGTCGAACGTGCGGAAATGCTGCTCAAGCAGGACGCCACCATCCGCGAGAAGATCAAGTCCGGTGCCACGCTGGACGAAGCCGTGGACCCCTCCAACAAGGAGTTCGGCCCGCTGGCCCACCCCGAGCAGGTGCAGATGCGCGTGGCCAAGCGCGCGATGATGCTTGAGGCCGGCATCGCCCCCTACCCGGTGCACTTGGACGTCACCGACACCATCGAGGCGGTCCGCGCCAAGTATGACGGCAAGCTCGAGGCTGGCGAAGAGACCGAAGACATGGTCGGCATTGCTGGCCGCGTGCTGTTCCTGCGCAACGCGGGCGGCCTGTGCTTCGTGCAGCTGTCCGCCGGTGACGGCACCAAGATTCAGGGCATGATCTCCAAGAAGGAGATTGGCGCCGATTCGCTCAAGCAGTTCAAGCAGCTCGTCGACCTTGGCGATCACTTGTACCTCAAGGGCCGCGTCATCGCCTCCAAGACCGGCGAGCTGTCCGTATTCGCCACTGAGTGGGCTATCGCCTCTAAGGCCCTGCAGCCGCTGCCGGCCCTGCACAAGGACCTGAACGAAGACACCCGCACCCGCAAGCCGTACATCGGCATGATCGCGGACGAGAAGATCCGCAACATGGTGCGCAACCGCTCCAAGGCCGTGGCCTCCCTGCGCCGCACCTTTGACGACCACGACTTCCTCGAGGTCGAAACCCCGATGCTGCAGACCCTGCACGGTGGCGCGGCCGCCCGCCCGTTCACCACGCACATGAACGCCTTCGACCTTGACCTGTACCTTCGCATCGCCCCGGAACTGTTCCTCAAGCGCTGCCTGGTCGGCGGCATCGATCGCGTGTTCGAAATCAACCGTGACTTCCGCAATGAGGGCGTCGACGCCACGCACGCCCCCGAATTCACCATGGTCGAGGCCTACCAGGCCTATGGCACCTATGATTCCATCGGCCAGCTGGTCAAGGAGCTTGTGCAGAAGACCGCCATGGACGTCTACGGCTCGCACAAGGTCACCCTGCTCGACGGCACCGAATACGACTTCGGCGGCGAATGGAAGACCATCAGCATGTACGACTCCCTGTCCGAATCGTTGGGCGAGGAGATCGTGCCGAACGGCGGCCCGGACGCCCCCGGCACCTCCGTTGAGCACCTGGGCGCCATCGCCGACAAGCTCGGTGTAGAGCGCGACGACGTGGAGAACCACGGCAAGCTCGTCGAACACCTGTGGGAGCACTTCT
>ERZ837380.2853-NODE-2853-length-17420-cov-2.558134_pt1 | contig 17420 bp, 15 predicted proteins | sample MGYA00519685_ERZ837380 | MGnify/ENA primary metagenome ERZ837380 (study PRJEB31850, sample SAMEA3708817) | human gut metagenome | biome: human gut; feature: human-associated habitat; material: faeces | place: China | collected 2014 ...
ACGAATCCGAAGATTTGCTTCTTTTTGACCCGAATGCTACTTGGAAAAAAACGCGTCTTGAAGGCGGCACCTACACGATGAAAGAAATTTTAGTTCCTATTTTCAAAAACGGACAGTGTGTTTACGACTCGCCATCCGTTATGGAAATTCAAAAACACTGCAAGGAGCAATTGGAAACGATGTGGGAAGAATCAAGACGTCTGGTTAATCCTCAGGAAGTATTTGTTGATTTGTCTGACAAGTTGTATGAAATGAAAAAAAAATTATTAAATGAAGTAGGACGCTGAGTAAGCGTCCTACAAATTTTATTCTGCATCTTCTAAATTATAATATTTCCCATCATAGATAATACCTTCCACTTGATTGATATCCACATAGCCAAAACGATACATAATAATCGTTGGGTCTGAGCTTCTTTTGGCTTCCTGACTTGTTTTTAACGTGAAAGAATTATCTGGAACCTCACCATCTTTTCCGATTTTATCTGTATTGTAATCAAAATAATCCTTAATTTTTTTGTTGTTTTTCAAGACAATCTGCAATTCTCCTGGATTTTTGTCTGCAACCTGTGCAGCAATAGAAGATACTTTTACCTGAACATCTCCCATCTTCCATGTCAGAACCGGCATTGACGTAATATGATCTGCCTTCAAACGTTCCTCTCGAAGAAGCTCACTATGTTGTCCATGGGAATCATTGTGTTCATATTTTGTAAATTCAATTGTAAGGTTCTGAATTTGATCTGTATCATTTGGTGACAATTCATTTTCAACGTAAAAATAATACTTTGTATCCGTAGAATTTTTTTTATCGTAAATAGCTCCCCTTACATTTTCCTTAAAGTCAAATAGAATATCTCCTTTTTTGTGCTCAGCATTTTCTTCTATCCTTGCACCACCTGTCGGATGTATCCCTTTTCCCGAAACATCTTCAACCGAAACATAAAAGTATCCGATGTTCATGCTATTATCACACAACGCCTTTTCAATTCGGAATTTCAAACCATAGGCAGTTAATTCATTTTTTTCATTTTTAAAAAGCGGATTAAGCTGCTTATTTTCCTCCTCCCCGAATTCTTTCATAAAAGGCCATTGGAAACCGGATGCCGCCATCGCACCGACTGGTATTAACAGGGCAAGCAGACAGGCAGCAACCGCTATGCCTTTTTGCAGTGAAAAATGGTGTGTTTTCAATTTTTCCTTTTTCAATTCCTCCCATATCTGTTTTTTTCTGTCCTCATCCATTACAACATGCTCAAACATTTCATTCATTTTATTATCCATATTACATTTCCTCCTTTAGACTTTCTGCTAACAATGCTCTTGCTTTTACTAGACGCGAGCGAACCGCTGATGCACTTTTTCCAACAATTTTTCCAATTTCATTTGCCTTGTATCCTTGAAAATAATACAAATAAATTACTTCCCGGTACATCGAAGGCATATCCATAATCTCCCGAAACAAGTCTTCGTATTGTTCCTTTTTTTCCCCATCACAAAAGGAATAAACAATTCCTTTTTCCTGCTGTGCCTCTAACGACACCCGCTTTTTCCGATAAGCACTTTTCAAATAATCCCTGCATGCATTATGTGTCACCTTCAACAGCCACGCCTTGCTGTGTTCTTCCTCCTTAAAACGGATATTTTTGCGCAGCAGCTTTTCATACACATTATGCACAATATCGTAGGCATCCTCCTGATTTTTCAAATACATAAGCGCCGTACAAAAAACAATATCACTGTATTTCTCATAGAGTATCCCTACCTCATCTGACTTCAACCTTCTTCTCACCTCTCTTTCGCCGTTTCACTATATACACGATTCGGAAATGTAAATTGTCCATATTCACAATTAAAATCTTTATAAAACAAAAAATTCCTGCTTGTTACAGAAAATAAAGGAGAAACCATCCTCTGATTTCTCCTTTTCATACTTTTTATACTATTCTACAGGGTTTAATTAAACCCATAAATCTTTTGCGACAAACTATAGCCCCACACGACAATCTTTCTGCCGGCTTTGCTGCGAAACTGCATCGGCTTACTCAGTGCCATTTTATTTATCATGCGGTACATGATTTTATTTTTATTTTTCAGGTACTCCCATAATTCCTCGCGTTTCAGCAGGCTTTCTTCCGAGCCTTCTTTAATGAGAAATACAGAACTAACCGTCATCATCATTGTCAAATATTTTACCATGTAATCGCGCAGTTTTTTGTTCTTGATTTTTGTCAAATCATACGCATCAATCATCAATTTGTTGACTTTAATCTGCTGGTCGATACGTCCAATCATTACTTTTTCGTTTACCGACTGGTCATCTCTTCCGATAAAATAACGATACAAATCGGCATTCACGTAATACATTTTTTTCACAAACGGAAGCGGATTATAAACAAAAATGTTATCTACATAAAACGTATGTCTTGGCAGTTCAAGCTGGCAGTCGCGAAGCATTTTCGTCCGGTAAATAACCGAATGCATCAAAATGTTCTGACTAATCTTAAAGCGTTTTACATCATTCCACGTAAATACCTGATTTTCCGGAAAAACGCCATCATAGCGAATCACTTTGTGTTTGTGAAGGCTTGGCTTTTCGTAAACATAATTAGCAAGCAGCATATCCACGCCAGAACCATCTTCTACAAAACTGCGAAGGACATCCAAAATCTTAAGGAATGCCCCTCTGTCAAACCAGTCATCACTGTCGAGTACCTTGTAATACAAACCACTTGCATTGGCAAGACCGGTATTTACTGCTGCCCCGTGGCCCCCGTTTTCCTGGTGAATCGCCCGTACAATCGTCGGATGTTCTTTTTGCAGACGGTCGGCAATTTCAGCCGTTTTATCTGAAGAACCATCATTTACCAGAATAATTTCAACATCTTCGCCACCTACTAACGCGGTTTCTACTGCATGCTCCATGTAATCCTGCGAATTATAGCAAGGTATCGCAACCGTCAATAGTTTCATTCTCAAAACCCTTCTTTCTTAAATTTCCTCTGCCACCGTCAGTGCACGGTCCACAATCGCATCAATATTATAATACTTGTATTCAGCCAAACGTCCCAACAGATAGAAGTTTGGAATCTTATTAACAAGTTCTTTGTACTTCAAAAACAGAGCATCATTTTCAGCGTTCTTAATTGCATAATAAGGAATTTCCCCGTCTTTTCCCTGATAAGGCATCGGGTATTCTTTCACAATCGTCGTATCCTTTGCATCCAACTGGCCGGACAAATACTTAAACTCTGTTATACGGGTAAAATCTTCCGACACCGTGTAGTTTACTACACCGTGGCTCTGATAAAATTTCTTGTCATAGTGCTCAAAATCAAACCGCAGCGAACGATACGGAAGTCTGCCAAAGCGGCATCCAAACAGCTCATCCAAAGCTCCGGTAAAAATCACATTGCCGGTAAATGGCTGCCCCTCAAAAAGAACCTTATTTTCTGCCTCCGGGTCAATGGTAAGAACCGATGCAGCCTCGCAATTTAAGCGCACTTCAATGCCCGGATAATCGAGCATTTTTTCAAAAATCGGCGTAAATCCTTCCTTCGGAAGTCCCTGATATTTATCCTGAAAATAACGGTTATCTCTGGATAAAAGAACCGGAACTCGGCCAGACACAGCCGGATCGATTTCCTTCGGCGATTTGCCCCACTGCTTCATCGTATATTTCAAGAAAACATTTTCATATACATACTGAGCAATCTCCTGTAACTCTTCATTTTCATGATTCATAAGTTCCAGAATCGGAACTCTGGCACCTTCGCCAAAATTATCAATTAGAAGCTTTTCCAAATGCGGCGCACGCTCGCCGTACACAAGCTCCAGCGTATTTAAGTTAAAAGGAATTGGCAATTCTCTGCCGTATACATTTCCAACAACTTCATGGCGGTACTCATACCAGTCGGTAAAACGTGACAAATACTCATACACTCTATCAATATTGGTATGGAAAATATGCGGTCCATACCGATGAATCAAAATGCCATAGTCGTCTTTTTTGTCATAGCAGTTTCCACCGACATGGTCTCTGGCGTCAATTACTAACACCTGCTGTCCTTTTTTCTCAGCCAGCTCTCTGGCTACCACAGCACCGGCAAAGCCGCTGCCAATCACAATACTATCGAACATATCTGTCCTCCCTCATTTATTCCTTATTATTCCTATTTTACCAAACCTAGCGAATAATATCCACTATTAATTTCGGAATCCTTGGAGCTTCTTTCGAATACCGGATACTGCTCTCAAACATTGCCATTCCACGGTTCAATTTTTCTTTTGTTCCTGCATAGCAGATGGCAATCGGTTCGCCTTTTTTCACGGTATCTCCAATTTTCTTTTCCAGGTAAATACCTGCGCTCATATCAATGACGCTGTCTTTGGTCTCCCTGCCGGCACCCAAAAGTCCTGCTGCCACACCAATCTTCTCGGTATCCATCCCGGATAAAAATCCATCTTCTGCGGCAAGCACTTCTCCCTCAAATGCGTCTCTCTCAAAAAATTCCGGATGCTCTACATAACGGATATCGCCGCCCTGCGCCTGTACCATTTCTTTGAATTTTTCAAATGCCTGTCCGGACGAAAGAGCTTTTTTCGCCATCCTTTTTCCCTGACTGTGGCTTACATTTTCCAGCCCAAGTGACAGCATCATACCGGCTAACGCCACGCTGACTTCTTTGACATCTTCCGGACCGTCTCCTTTTAACACCTCAATCGCTTCTTTTACTTCCATGTTATTGCCGATTGCAAATCCGAGCGGTTCCTCCATGCCGGTTAAAATTGCCACGGTCTCTTTTCCCGCATGATTTCCAATTGCCACCATATGTTTCGCAAGTTTTTTCGCATCTCTTGTATTTTTCATAAATGCTCCGCTGCCCGTCGTGACATCCAAAACAATTTTGTCACTTCCTGCCGCCAGCTTCTTGCTCATAACTGACGCTGCAATCAACGGAATACTGTCCACTGTAGCTGTTACATCGCGGAGTGCATACAAAAGTTTGTCCGCCGGTGCCAGATTTCCGGTCTGTCCAATCACGCTGATTCCCGTTTTTTTCACCGTTTCAAAAAACTCCTCTGCCGAAAGGTCAATGCGAAAACCGGATATCGACTCCAGTTTATCTAGCGTTCCCCCGGTAAATCCAAGTCCGCGTCCACTCATTTTTGCCACCGGCACGCCACAAGCCGCCACAATCGGTCCAACAATCAGTGTTGTCTTGTCGCCAACACCGCCCGTCGAATGTTTGTCCACTTTAATTCCTTCAATCGGTGACAAATCGACCAAATCTCCGGAATCCCGCATTGCCAGAGTAAACGCCGCCAGCTCCTCATTTTCCATGCCATTAAAGTAAATTGCCATCAGCATGGCAGACATCTGATAATCCGGAATTTTCCCCGCCACATAATCCGTTATCATAAAATCAATTTCTTCTTTTGTCAGTGTCTCTCCATTCTTTTTTTTCTGAATTAAATCAACAAATCTCTCTTTTCCCATGTGAAATACCTCCTATATAATACGACCGTTCCCATAAACCCAATCGAAACGATTTCCGTTAGTTATAATGTAACATATTCTAGCCATTCCTGCCAGTAATTTACGGTTTTTTGCCCGCAAAATAATGAACCCATTCAAAATCCGAACACTCCGCATTTTTCCATGTCATCAAATAAAATTCTAAATCCCTGCCAGGCACCTTTACCATGTTGGCAATCCCAAGAACCGGCGACGGAAAGTCCTTGCAGTAATAGAGTTCTTTCCCATCAATCTTCTTCTCCCATGCATTGGCATCCAATTTCCCACCATAGATGCCATTCCCCGTCAACAGATATCCGAAATCGTCATCAATCACAAGACCGGAAGTGCTGCTTTCCGATGTCATTCCCTCACATTTTATAACCTTTTTCGGCACACTTTCATAAAGTGATTTTTTCATAATCAACTGCTGTCTCGGTGCCACCACATAATAGTTTCCTTCCGTATCAAACCCTGCTGATATATCATCAATTTTTCCATCTTTGGCAAGAAATTTTTCTTCTACACTGTCGTACTCAATTGCCTGTCCGTCCGTGTCATCTTCCTCCATGGAAAAGAAAAACACAAGACGTGATTCGTTAATCACACTAAACGATACAATCTTTTGCCCTTTTACACGTGACGTAATATCAGGGATATGAAGTTCCCGGATTTCCCTATTTTTCTTGATTTTATACAGCTGGCATTTTGTTTTACTATTATCACTATACATCACGTACAAATTCTGCTTTGTATCGGCTGCAATCTGAATTTCACCATTGCCGCAGTTTTTTGCAACAAAATCACTCCATGCCGTTTTTTTCGTCACCCATTTCTTATCTCCCTCCCACCGGCACTCTATATAAGAATCTTTTCCGGAAGTCCGCATGCGAAAAATGAAATATGGCACCTCTTCACCTGCAATAAGATACATTTGTTTCATATCTTTTGAAAATGCAGGATCCGGCTTTTGTATTTTTTCATATTCGTATGACTTATCTCGTTTTAGAGAAACTTCCTCTCTCGGCTGCATCGCAGTTTCTTTATCGCAGGAAATAACAAATAAACTCAAACAACAAATTAGAAAATATCGAACCCACTTCATATTAACGCACTCCCTTTCAAAAACTATCAACACAAAACTATTACTTCGTATTTTACTACAACTGAGATATGATGTCCATCATACTTTCAGCCAAGTTTTTAGAAGAAAAGAACCACATGCAACCTTATCCTTCATATATACCAAAAATAGTTGCATAGATTTTGAGAAAATTCAGCCGAAAGCAACCAAAAGACAAGAAATTAATACAAAGAGTTGCATGTGTCGTACAATTTTCCCGAATAAAACCGAATAATGAGGTGAAAATGCAACCCTCTAAGCAAAAATCAAGCAAAAGAGTTGTTCCAGAAGTGCTAACCTCAAATTTCAGCCACAAAAGATGTAGCAAATCTTCGTTATAAATTTATTTAGATTTCGGCAGCTCAGAAGAAAAATTTTTCTTCTGAGCTGCCGAAATCTAAAAACAAGTCCTAACCATTACTTGCCTACACCCCCTCAAATATGTTATACTTTTGACGATTATTACACTTTATGAAAGGGGATTTTTTATGTCCACAACTACCATTGCGGTGTTAATTGCCTTCGTGTGTTATTTAGCGATGATGATTGGCATCGGCATCTTTTCGATGAAAAAAACAAACAGTACCGAAGATTATTTTCTTGGCGGAAGAGGCTTAAACAGCTGGGTTGCCGCTCTTTCCGCACAGGCTTCCGATATGAGCGGATGGCTCTTGATGGGACTGCCGGGTTCGATTTACCTTGCCGGAACCGGAAAAGCCTGGATTGCCATCGGATTGTTTATCGGAACGGCGCTTAACTGGATTTGCATTTCCAAACGTCTGCGCCGTTACACAATTGTAGCAAACAACTCTTTAACACTCCCGGAATTTTTCCAGAACCGTTTTCGCGATAAGAAAAAGATTCTTCTTGGAATTTCTTCCGTTGTAATCGTTATTTTCTTCTTAGTGTATACCGCATCGGCACTGGCATCCGGTGGAAAACTCTTCCAGACCGTATTTGGTCTTGATTACCACTACGCACTTTTAATTGGTGCAGCCGTTATTTTGGCATACACGTTTATGGGAGGATTCCTCGCCGTATGTACCACCGATTTTGTGCAGGGAACCATGATGCTTATCGCTCTCTTAACGGTGCCAATTATTGCTTATGCCGCTATCAGTGGCGACTTCACCAGCGCATTAACCGCTCACGGTGTAGCAGAAAATTCAGACTTCTTAAGTTTGTTCTATATGGACGGAAAACCATATCCGCTGATTTCCATCGTTTCTGACTTGGCCTGGGGACTTGGTTACTGCGGTATGCCACATATCTTAGTCCGTTTTATGGCTGTTAAGAGCGAAAAAGAATTGAAAAAATCCAGTGTAATCGCAATCGTATGGGTTGCCATTTCGCTGATTGCCGCATGCTTTATCGGAATCTTAGGACGCGGATTCTTAAATGAAACACTCGTAGAAACCGGTTCCGAAAATGTATTTATCAAAATGATTCAGCAGATTTTCGATGGCAACATCGTTTTAATCTTTATTGGCGGTTTGTTCCTTTGCGGAATCCTTGCTGCCATTATGTCAACAGCAGATTCCCAGCTTCTTGTCTGCGCCTCCTCCGCATCTAAAGATATTTTCAAAAATATTCTGAAACCGGAAGCAGAAGACAAAAAAGTATTAAATGTAAGCCGTATTACGGTTCTTGTAATTGCTGTCGTTGCCTGCATTATCGCATGGAACCCGGACAGCAGTATCATGGGACTTGTTTCTGACGCATGGGCCGGTCTTGGTTCCGCCTTTGGTCCACTCGTTGTGTGCTCCCTGTTCTGGAAACGTACCAACCTTCCGGGTGCCGTTGCCGGCATCGTATCCGGTGGATTGTTTGTTATCATCTGGGATTACCTTCCAATTCTTGGCGGTCAGACACCTTACGCCGTAACCGGAATTTACTCCCTGTTATTAGGATTCTTTGTCAGCCTTTTGTGCATTGTCATTGTCAGCCTTTTGACAAAAGCACCATCCAAAGAAATTGTTGAAGAATTTGAATCTGTCAAAACTTATCAGGAATAAATCGTAGAACCTACGGAGGTTTTTATGGAGTTTAAAAGTTTAAAAAAAATTCATGACGGTCACTTTATCCACCGCTATGACATCACATATGAAACGGTCGATGGAAAAGAAAAAGTTTATGAAATGATTAGCCGAAATCCGGACATTTCCACACTTTCGGAGCTTCAGGCAAAAACACCGGACTCTGTTGTTTTAATCATGCATGATGAGAAGAACGAAAAAATACTGTTAAATAAAGAATTCCGCCTTGCTTTAGGCGACTGGGTATATAATTTCCCGGCAGGCCTGATTGATGAAGGCGAAGAGCCAATCGAAAGCGCAAGGCGCGAATTAAAAGAAGAAACCGGACTTGATTTACTGACGGTAAACGATATTCTTCCTTTAAGTTACAGTGCCATTGGCTTTGCCAATGAAACCAACCTCTGTATCGTCGGTGTTGCAGACGGCACCTTTTCCAAAAGCAGTTCCACTGTTGAGGAAATAAAAGCCGGCTGGTACACAAAAGACGAAGTCAAAAAACTTCTGAAAACGGAATTATTCGCCGCAAGAACGCAATCTTACTGTTACTTATGGAGTAAATAAAAAAATGCTTAGAAGGCTAAAATCCTGACATCAGATTTCGCTTTCTAAGCATTTTATTTTCTAACATTTCTTACTTGGTTCCAAAGATTCGGTCTCCGGCATCTCCAAGCCCCGGACAAATATACGCATTTTCATTCAGACAGCGGTCTTTGCAGCCCACATAAAGCTGAATATCCGGATGTGCTTTCATCAGACGCTCAATTCCTTCCGGTGCAGCAATAATCGACATAAATTTAATGTTCTTTCCACCATGCGCTTTGATAAAATCTACTGCCGCTACTGCCGAACCACCGGTTGCCAACATCGGATCCACAACCACAATCGTTCTCTGGTCAATCGGTTCCGGAAGCTTACAGTAATACTCATGAGGTTCATGTGTTTCCTCATCACGGTACAAACCGATATGACCGACTTTCGCCGATGGCACCAGTGATAAAATACCGCTTACCATACCAAGTCCGGCACGAAGAATCGGCACAATAGCTAACTTCTTTCCGGCAATCATCGGTGTCCGGCACGTCTCGATTGGTGTCTTAATTTCCACATCTTCAACCGGCAGATCACGGAGTGCCTCATATCCCATAAGCATGGCAATCTCCTCAATCAGACGTCGGAACTCATTCGTTCCTGTTGCCTCATTTCGCAAAATCGAAATCTTATGCTGAATCAGCGGATGTTCCATTATAGTAATCTGTTTCATTTTCTTTCCTCCATTTTCTTTCGCGTTTTCTATTATTGTACCTTTTCTTGTAAAAAAATACAATCTCGCATTATCTCATTCTTCATTTTTTTGCTGATAATAGAACTGAATCAAGCCAATTCTCGATTTTGTCCCCGTTTTCTCATTCAAGGAAGAAATATGCCGGTACAAAGCCGCTCTCGAAATAAATAATTGCTTTGCCAAATCTTTCGCACTGTCATCGGAATTTAACAATGCCTCAAAAACTTCCGTTTCTCTTTTCGTGAGGGAATATTTTTCCGCAAATGCTCCTAATTCAAGTGCCTGTACATCTTCTGTCTTTTTCTTTCCCTGTTGCCTCTCCGTCGCAAACATCGCAATGCTGATAAGTGCAAACAGCACCAGCACAACAGAAGAAATCAAAATTACATTCCCACCTTCTACTAAGGCTATCGATCCTCCGGTCACGACTGCCGCTCCCGCATTGTTTACCGCTCTTCCCATGCCTGCCCAAAGTGCAGGAATGGAACTCTGTACCGCATAATTCATAAATCTCGTCGTAAAATAGACAACGAAAAATCCGGATGACAAATAAAAAATAACAAGTCCGGCAAGCACCGAGCCTCCTGTCACAATAACAAGCACACAGAGTACGGATAAAAGCGTGACGCAGAACATCACAATCGACATATACCGGTGATTTTTTAAATCAAACAAAAGTCCTGCCAAAATTCCACTTACCGCCAATAGAAGCCTCGGCCACTGTCCAACATCCAAGCTTCCCTTTGCATGTTGTAAAGTAACCACATTATCCAATGCCGCAAAAATCATCGTCATACACAAAACACATAAAACCAATATATATCCTGTTATTTTCTTCTGTTTTTCCCCCTTGTCCACAGGCTCTAACTCCACTGCTTCCTTTCGTATGAGCAGATAATAAACCGTGGCGGCAAAAAGAATAAATACAAAAATCAACTGTACCATCTGGCTGCGAACAAGATTGTTACATATAAACTGAAAAAGCAACCCCAGCGCATAAGCCACACCAACCAAAAGTGCCAGGTGCGAATCTCTGCCAACATAAAAAAGTGCATGATAATGCAGAGCACTGCCAAACAATCCAAGCAGCACAAATACAACACAGCCTACAAAAAGACAGATGGCGTAACTATCCGCTTCATATAAAAAGAACAAGCAGACCGCCATAATAAGTGGAAACATGACTGTCACCACTCTTTTTACAAAAGCAGATTTTATCCTGTGAAATAGAGCATATAAAACAAAACCAATGACGCTGACACCCAGCACAATTCCCTGCGCACTCACTGCCTGACGCGAATTCGAAAGCGTACCCATTATGTTCACAAATAAATATTCTGTCTCTAAAAATAAAAACGTAAAAATGGCTAATAAAACACCCGCCGTAAATCTCTTCTTCATCTTTGTTCACCTTTCTATTTCCTCCCTCATTTTACTATTCTTACGCCACAATTGCAACAATGCTTGTCAGATGAACTTTTTTTCTTTATAATTAAACCAATAACGATTATGAGGAGGTTTCTTATGGAAACAAAAAACAATGCAATCCGCGATGCCAGAACGCTTGGCATCCCCAAAATGCTGCTGTTGGGTCTACAGCATATGTTCGCCATGTTTGGTGCCACAATCTTAGTACCGATTCTGGTAAACAACTATTTTAAAGGAGAGGGGCTCTCCATTCAGGTTACATTATTCTGCGCCGGTGTCGGCACACTTTTCTTCCATTTGTGTACGAAATTAAAAGTTCCCGCTTTTCTTGGTTCTTCGTTCGCCTTTCTCGGCGGATTTGAAACCGTTTCCAAATTGGACACCGGAATTTTCAAAGATATGTCCATGGGCGAAAAACTGCCTTACGCCTGCGGTGGTATCGTAGTAGCCGGTGCTCTGTATCTGGTGCTTGCACTGATTATCAAACTAGTCGGTGTGAAACGTGCGATGCGTTTTCTTCCACCGGTTGTCACCGGTCCGATTATTATCTGCATCGGCTTAAGTTTAGCACCATCCGCAGTTAATAATGTTCAGACAAACTGGCTGTTAGCCATTATCGCATTTGCCATCATTGTGATTTTCAACATCTGGGGAAAAGGTATGTGGAAAATCATCCCAATTCTTCTCGGCATCGCCGGTGCTTACGCTGTTGCCTTGATTCTGCACTTTTGCGGTATCACAAATCCGGATGGTTCCGCCATCTTTAATTTTGCAGAAGTTGCCAAAGCTTCCTGGGTTAATGTTCCACCATTTGAGTTTTGTAAATTCGACTTAACTGCAATCCTTGCTATGGCTCCGATTGCCATTGCGTCCATGATGGAGCATATCGGCGATATTTCCGCCATTTCCGCAACCGTTGGCGAAAATTATGTAGAAGATCCCGGTCTTCACCGCACATTAATCGGTGATGGTCTGGCAACTTCCCTTTCCGCTTTGGTCGGCGGTCCTGCCAACACTACTTACGGCGAGAATACAGGCGTTCTCGAACTGAGCCGTGTACATGATCCGAAAGTAATCCGTCTGGCTGCTATTTACGCTGTTGTTTTAAGTTTCATCCCGAAATTTGCCGGTATCATCAGTACCCTTCCGGCAGCAATTGTCGGCGGTGTCAGCTTTATTCTCTACGGTATGATTGCCGCCATCGGTGTCCGAAACGTCGTAGAAAACAAAGTTGATTTCACCAAATCAAGAAACTTAATTATTGCGGCTACCATTTTAGTATGCGGACTTGGTTTCTCTTCCGGACTTACCTTCCAGATTGCAGGAACAAGCATCACTTTAACCGGTCTTGCCATTGCTGCTATTATGGGCGTTTTGTTAAATGCCATTTTACCCGGACGAGAAGAAGATAAAGAATAAAAAATAATACTTGATTTATGACTAGACGTGTGTTATCTTGTATTTACCCTCTTATTGCTCCACAAAAGGAGGGTTTATCATGAAACACACGTCTATTTTTTTGAAAGCGGCTTGCCGGCGGAGCATTGCCCTTTTATGTACAGCGGTACTGTTTACCGCCTCTGTTTTTTCCGCACCTTTGACAGCAGATGCCGCCTCACCGGCTCTTGTAATTCTTTCCCGATATCGCGCCACATTAAAAATTGGCGATTCTTTTACTCTTGCGGGAATTGCAAGCAACGGCAAGTGGGTTCGGTTTAAAAGCAGTAAAAGCGCTGTCGCCTCGGTAAATACATATGGCAGAGTCACCGCAAAAAAAGCGGGCACCTGCACGATTACAGGAAAAGTCACAGGTGGGGAAGCCAGTTGTAAAATTACCGTCACGAAAACTATCATTTCATTATCAACCGCCTCCATTACAATGGAAAACGGAGCGCAGGTTACTCTGAAAGGGCAGACCTCAAATAGGTCACCTATCTCATGGAAATCTCAAAAATCAAGCGTTGCCGAAATTGACGAAAACGGTAAAATTTCAGCAAAGAAACCAGGAGAGACTACAATTACCGCAAAGGCAGACGGTACAAAAAAAACCTGTCATGTCACGGTAAAAAAACCTAAAGTTACACTTAATTATACTTCTGCATCTTTGTCCCGCAATCAGACACTTCTTCTGACAGCAAAAGTGTCCTCCGGGAAAAAAGTAACATGGAAGTCTCAGAAAAAAAGTGTAGCCACCGTCAACAGCCGCGGAAAAGTCACGGCAATAAAACGTGGCACAACAAAAATCCGGGCATCGATTGACGGTGTAACAAAGGAATGTACGATTACGGTTTTATAACGGCAAAGATTTTTTAATTTCATTACATTTAGGAGCAATAAGAGGGTATTTGCAAAATAATGCATTTGGATGTAAAATATCTCTGGTTGATTGGATAAAGAAAACAACGAGGAGAGAGTTTACCTATGAATAAATATCAACATACTTTGGAAAAATTAGAAAACAATACGGCAAAGCGAAGTATTGCACTCGTTATAGAAGGTGCTTTAATCGGTGTCTTGGCCGGCTTGACTGCCGTTCTATACCGATACTGCCTAACTTATGCAGAGAGCGGATTATATGCGGTTCTGAATTTCATACGCGGAAATGCAGGTGTTACCGCCCTCTGGTTTGCCGCTCTTATTTTGATGGGATGTATTGTCGCAAAGATTGTGAAATGGGAGCCAATGGCTGCCGGTTCCGGGATCCCGCAGGTTTCAGGGGAGGTCCGCGGTTATTTGGACCAGAGTTTTTGGCGTGTCGTTTTAGCCAAATTCACCGGTGGTACACTTAGTATCTTCGGCGGTCTGTCCCTTGGAAGAGAGGGTCCGTCCATTCAGCTTGGTGCGATGGTGGCAAAAAGTTATTCCCGCCTTAGAAACTATGATAAAACAACAGAAATCGGTCTGTTATCGTGTGGCGCAGGTGCCGGACTTGCCGCCGCCTTTAATGCACCGCTTGCCGGCATTATGTTTGTTCTTGAAGAAATCCACCACACCTTTGACCGCACAATGTTGGTCGCCGGTCTGATTGCCACGGTGTGCGCCGACTTCGTCGCAAAAATATTTTTTGGACAATCTGCTATTTTTTCGTTTACGACATCCACTCTTGCACTCCGCTATTATTGGCTGTTAGCATTGCTTGGTATTTTGCTTGGTCTTGCGGGTGCCGGATATAATTTTGTCATGTTAAAAATGCAGGCTTTTTTCCACCGTTTGAAAAAAATACCAAAAGAAATCCGGATTGCCTTTGTTTTTGTCATTTCCGGGATTCTTGGTCTCACCCTTCCGCAGGTATTAGCCGGCGGTCACAGCATGATTGCTTTGTTAGAGCATGGGAAACCGGAACTTTCCATGATTTGCATTTTACTTGTCGTTAAATTTTTATTTTCGGCAGTTAGTTTCGGATGCGGCGCACCCGGTGGAATCTTTTTCCCACTTCTGATTTTAGGCGCCTACATCGGGGCAATTTTCGGAAACCTTTCCATCCACGCTCTCTCCCTGCCAAACGATTTACTTCCTCAGTTTATCGTTATCAGCATGGCGGGATTATTTGCGGGCATCGTGCGTGCACCGATTACCGGTATTGTATTGATTACCGAAATGACCGGCAATATGCACCGGATGTTAGACATCGCTGTCGTGAGCAGTATTGCTTATATCATCGCAAACCTGCTTGGCAGCAAACCAATTTATACATCCCTTTTGGAAAATATTCTGAACAAACAGACTGAACTGGAAATTAAAGAGTCGGCAGAAAAAGTTTTGGTTACTTATGTCATTCCTTTTGACAGTCCGGTCTGCCATAAAAAAATCTGCCAGATTGACTGGCAGAAAAATACATTGGTTGCATCCATTGAGCGTGACGGTCACACGATTACGCCGAAAGGCGACACCGAAATTCTGCCCGGCGACTTGCTCATGGTGCTCATCGGCAGACAATACTACGCTGCCGATTATGCAGCTTATGAAAAGTTAATTAACGGCTGATATATTGATATATTTTTTTGTTGTCTGCAGTTCACCTTTCACCTGCAAATAAATTTTATACTTATCTTTTGGCAGATTGGTTAGCTGCATGGCAACTTTATAAACCATCGTGCGGAACACATCCATTGTCTGGTATGTGTCATCAAAGTCAACCTGATAGCCACCCTTATCACCGATAAAATAAACTTTTTCCACTTCGTGGTCTACGTTATTCACAAAGAGTAAATCTTCCTGCATCTCATATTCGATAGCAGCACTCTTGATATGATGTTTCTTTTCCGACTTTAACTTGCAGTATTTGCTGCTTGATATCTCTTGCGGCTGTTTAATCTGACCTACCTGATAATCGCCGGTCACCTGCATCGGCTCTGCGAGTTCCTGCACATTCGGCTCAAACGGATACGCGCGGAAAAATCCCGGTTTTACACCAAACTCGGAAAGCACCTCGCCGGTCTCATAATCGTATTCGAAAATACCACCGCCATCACCGTCCACCGGTTCTGCATAAGAACCTGCCATATTATACACACGCTTTTTGTCAGGAACATAGATTCCATTTGCACGGATTCTTGTCTTTGGTCCGGCAAATCGTTTATGCAGCGAAACGGTTTTCTTTTCCTCATCAATATCATAAAAACTCACATAACTGAGCGGATCTTTATCAAAAGACTTCGCCTTTCGACGCTTTGCCCAGTGATTATCATAAACAATAATCCGTTTTTTCTGCGGATTCGATTCATCCGGGAGCGCAATTTCAAATGCCGCATGCTGCTGGTAACACCATTTGACATCACCTTCCGGCTGCAAAAGATATGGCGTCATCTTTGTTCCCTCCCAGAATTTCGGGTCAGATAAAATCCAGCGGAGTTTTTTCGTATCGTAATCTACACAAATTACCGCATGCACATTTCTGAGGGAAATCAAAATCGTGCGGTCTTTTTCATAATACGCAGCGGAATTTACATGGCACCAGTCCATCATATTCTGATAGGTTTCATCAAAAATCTCTGCCATATTTAACTGCCACACAATTTCACCGGTCTGTCTGTCAATCTCAATAACGCAGTCCTCCGTATGCTCAAGCATCGAATTACTTCCGGTGAGAATGTTGCCGCCTGCCTTTTCTTCCGCCGTGTGGTGAACCCCTTTTTCCGTCAGATAGGTTCGAAACACACGACCGAAATAGTCCATATCATAAGACTCTACTGTCTGGGGATTGGAATAGGATGGCACGGAAATATATTTTTCCATGTAAAAAAAGTGACCATCCGATAATGGAAAAATACCATATCCTCTCGGTTTGCGGCTGAGATAATAACGTATTTTCCCTTCGATATCAAACACGCAGGTATGAATCTTGACACCGCCATTTATCATAATATTGGAATACGCCGGTTTGTCGGTCCATTTTTTCACCGTAATCACGTTGCGCAGTGACTTCGGCAGTCTTTTCGTTCGTATCGTGAAAGTACGGCTTTTTACGCAGTTTCCCTCATCATCGAGAATCTCTATGACGATGTCATTTGCCTTTTCAGCATACATCCCTAAAATCGGCACTCGATGCTCTTTTTTCTTAGGAAGTTCTGTAACAAAATCCGTCTCCTTTAAATTTCCTTTTGTCGTAACACGGACACATGCCGGCTCTTCTAAAATGAACAAAGCAAGTGCAGTCAACGGTGCCTCTCCATATGGATCTTTTATAACGAGCATATGGTCAAACGTGTACTCACCACTGCTCAGAAGCTGCTTATACAAATAGTCTCTAGTCAGTGACTTTATGGAACAGGACTGCTCACGACGTATATTCGTGCGAAATCCTGCGATTTCTTTGCGGAGAAATAAATTCTCATACGACGCCGCTTCTTCACCTGCTCGTCCGGTTTCCCACACAATCACCTCACCGCCATCGGCAAGTTTCTTATGGTGAACCGTCTTTTTTCCCTTTTGCCCAAACTGCCTGCAAATCCAATCCTTCACCCTCTTACACGAAGACACAAAATAATTATCCATTTTTGTTCCTCCATGCACGTTTTGCTAATTGAGTCTTTTT
>ERZ837380.2865-NODE-2865-length-17339-cov-3.816188_pt1 | contig 17339 bp, 15 predicted proteins | sample MGYA00519685_ERZ837380 | MGnify/ENA primary metagenome ERZ837380 (study PRJEB31850, sample SAMEA3708817) | human gut metagenome | biome: human gut; feature: human-associated habitat; material: faeces | place: China | collected 2014 ...
TCAAGTTGTGGAGGTTATTTTGTAAAAGGATTTACACTTTTTTATTCGGAGAGTGTCAGATATTATTTTGTTGAAGAAATTGGAAGTGAAACAAGAAAGTCTGATGTATTTCATATGCAGAATAATGTTATCAATAAATCAGAGACCGCAGGAAGATTTGACAGCATTAATAAAATTCTTTCGGCAAGGCAGCAGCATGATCCGGCAGAAATGAAAAAGTGTATGTATGATTATTGTGTTCAGGATTATGTAACACAACAGATTTTTAAACCAATGTAGGTGAGGAATTTAATGAATAATGTAAATGGAGTGATAGTCGGGATTGATATACAGGATAAAATAACACAGGCTGCAATCTGGGATGAGCAGACAGAGATGGTGATACATGTTACAGGACCTGAAAACGAGGCCGCTTTTTTAAATCCGTTTGAAATGTCAGGCTGGGAACAGAGCGGTAATATTGAGGCAGCCTGTGAATTTATTGCATCGATAATAGAATGTGCATCAAAATGTGCACAGGGCAGAAAAGCGGGATTGATATGCATAACAATCGCTGATTATGAAATTAAAAAGCTTAATTTTATATCGGAGGTCATGAAACGGCTGCAGTTTAACAGTGAACAGTGGTCAGTTATAAGCCATGAGGAAAGTTTTGCTTTTTATGCTTACAGCCAGAAAAAAGGTCTGTATTCAGCAGGTGTTATGCTTCTTGACTACAGTAATGATAATATTGCATCATATATCTGCATGAAATCTAATCTTAATGGTTGTGGTGTTATAATGGAAAACAGGTATTTTTCTGATGCCATACAATATGATGAAGAAAAGGATTCATATAGCAATCTGTGTGTTAATCAGCATGAGATAACAGAGTGGCTTAAAGGATTGCTGTCCAGGTATAATGTCTCAAGTGTATTTCTTACAGGCAGCAGATTTGAGATGGAGAAATTTCCTGATGAATTCACAAGATTTCTGTGCCATTCAAGAAAAGTTTTTGCAGGGCAGAATCTTTATGTGAAAGGTGCGGTTCTTGGGGCATGTACAAAAGTAAAACAGATACTTCCTCCTGATACAATTCTGGCATGCAAAAACAGGATTACAACTGGTATAGAGATGGACATATGCGAGCGTGGAAACGATATGCGTCTGAAAATTGTAAGACCCGGAACAAACTGGTACAGTGTAAAAAAACAGCTGTTTTTTATAATAGATGATGTAAGATATATTAATTTTTATTTGAGACCTGTTGATACTAACAAAGAATATATTGAAAAAATTGACATAAGTTCACTGCCTTTCCGTGAAGGTAAAATGACAAGAATAGAAATGGATGTTGATTTTATGTCTGATGAGGAATGTCATGTGTTAATAAAGGATAAAGGCTTTGGTGACATAGTAAAAAGTTCCGGAAAAATAATAGAAAAAACGTTTTTACTGAAATGAGGGTCATGCGTAAATGGGAAAGATAATATTATGCAGGGCAAGAGAGGCAAAACAGCCGCTTGTTGTAAAGGATATAGGACTTAAAATATATACACTTGAGGAATTGTGCTATTTTATATATAATAATATTTATTTTATAAGCATTGACTTCTTTGATGATGACTTCAATTCATTTGTTGAGGAGACAGGGCAGAAACAACTGGTACAGATAATTGCAGATTTGAAAAGCAGGAATGCAGGACTTGCACAGATTGTTGTAAGTGTTTTAAAATATGTTGATTATTACAGCAATGAAGAGATAGAACAGTTAAGCGGTGTGCTTGGAACACTTGACAGCCGCAATGTTTATGAAAGACTTAAAGCGAGAGCAGATACATTGCTTGAAAATAAATGTTATTACGGTGCAGTGCAAAATTATGCGAAAATAATTGAGGGCACATATGATAAGTCACTTTCGGGATTGTTTTATGCGAGAGTGTATCATAATATGGGGGTTGCACATGCAAGAATGTTTTTATACAAACAGTCTGTTCCATATTTTGAGGAAGCCTACAAAATAGGGCAGCACGAAGAGTCGCTAAAATGTCTTATGGCAGCTAAAAGACTAGCTATGGGAAATAATATAATAGAAAGTGATGATGCATCTGACCAGGAGGCAGCTTTGAAAAGCGAACTTGAAAAACTGGCAGACAATGCAAGATATTCTGATACATACAGACATCTCCAGCAGATTGAAAAGCTTAAAGAGGAGGCTGATATTACGGAGTATAATGATGCACTTACCGGTCTGCTTGATGACTGGAAGAAACAGTATATTAAGTACAAATCATAGAATGGGGTACATATGGGATTTTTAAAGTCAGTTAAGAATATCTTCTTTAAAGATGAAATAGAAGATGATTATGAAGAATATGACGAATTTGATGAAGAACTGAATAAGCATGCCAGAACAATAAAGTCATATCTTGATGAAGATGATTATGGCAAAGAAAACGAAGACACTGATAATCAGGAATTTGATGAGTATGATGAGAGTTCAGGATATGAAACGCCGGAAGATGATGAGGGCTTTGACGGCTTCAGCGATGATGAACTGCTTGTGGGTGATGAACGTGATAACGTAAAACTGGGGGCTTTTGATGGAAGTGACCTGAAAGAATATGTTAAAGGCCAGTGCGAGATTATGGAAGATGCCGGAAGGCATATTGAAATGATAATGGAGGAGTACAGTCAGGTATCAGAGAGATTTGCTGATATTGAACTGTATGAAAATGCACCGGATAATCTGAAAGACCAGATTGCAAAACAGGCTGAACTTGTTGACAATCTTGCGGTTGACAGGCGGATTCTTAAAAATTCCGAGAGCAAGCTGTCTAATAATGCATATAACAGAATGGACATGTATGCACAGGAACTTCCTAAGAGTTTTAGGTTTATACAGCAGCAGGAAACATATTATGAGACAGTGAAAAGAGATTTACAGTCTCTTGAGGGCGAGAGGATGGCTCTTAGAATGGAAGCCAAGAATCTGAAAAAGAAACATGCTGCAATCAAAAAGGCTGCAATTATAGTTCTTGCCTGTCTTGCGGTAGTTTATTCTATTTTTACAATAGTTATGGTTGCACTTGATAATGAAGATGAGTTATATTTATTCTTTGTTGTGACATTTCTTGGTGCAATAGTTGCTGTGGGAATATTTGCATGGCTGAGTATTATTCACAGACAGGCATCGGCAGTTGAAATAAAGATAAATAAAATTACGGCGGCATTAAACAAGATAAAGATAAAGTATGTTAATGCGGCAAATGTGCTTTCATATGAATATGATAAATACAAAATAAAGAGCTCATATGAACTTGGAAGAAAATTTGAATTATATCTTCAGATGAAAGAAGAAAGAAAGCATGTACTGATGATGACAGCTAATCTTAATGATGCAGAAAATAAGCTGCTTATGCTTCTGAAAAGAATAGGAATTTCAGACACAGTTGTATGGCTTTCACAGACCAAAGGACTATATATACGCAATGAAATGGTTGAAATCAGGCATGAACTTGCGGCACGTCGTAAGAAACTGAGAAATCAGATTGAGTATAATGAAGGCAGGATTGAAGAAGCAAAATATAACATAAGAAAAGTTAATAAATTACATCCGGAGTATACAAAAGAGACTTTGGAAATACTTGATGAATATGAAAAAAGGTCTATAAATTAAATTTTGCTTGCCAATTACGGTACATGTGTTAAAATTAGTTACAGTTCAGTTATTTTAAATTGGAGGAAAAAGTAATCATGATGAAGGAAAGATTGCAGGAAATCAGGGAGAGAGCGTTAGAACAGATTAACTCTACTGATTCACTTGAAAAGTTAAATGAGGTAAGAGTATCTATCCTCGGCAAGAAAGGCGAACTTACAGAAGTCCTTAAAGGAATGAAGGATGTTGAGCCAAAAGACAGACCTATGGTTGGTCAGATAGTCAATGAGACAAGACAGGCTATAGAGGAAGTTCTTGAGAATGCAAGAAAAGAACTTTCAGAGAAGATGAGAGAGATTCAGATGAAAGCAGAAGTTATTGATGTAACACTTCCTGCAAAAAAGAATAATGTTGGACATAGTCATCCTAATACACTTGCTCTTGAAGAAATTAAGAAAATATTTGTTGGTATGGGATACGAAGTTGTAGAAGGTCCTGAAGTCGAATATGATTACTATAATTTTGAAGCGTTGAATATACCTGCCAATCATCCGGCAAAAGATGAACAGGATACATTTTATATTAATGACAAGATTGTCCTTCGTACACAGACATCATCAGTTCAGGTTCGTGAGATGGAGAAAGGAAAACTTCCGCTTCGTATGATTTCTCCTGGTCGTGTATACAGAGCAGACGAAGTTGATGCAACACATTCACCATGTTTCCATCAGGTAGAAGGTCTTGTTATTGATGAAAATATTACATTTGCGGATTTAAAGGGTACACTTGTAGAATTTGCAAAAGAAGTATTTGGCCCTGAGACAAAAGTTAAATTCAGACCGCATCATTTTCCATTTACAGAACCTAGTGCTGAAATGGATGTTTCATGCTTTAAGTGTGGCGGTAAAGGATGCCGTATGTGTAAAGGTGAAGGCTGGATTGAAATTTTAGGATGTGGAATGGTTCATCCTCACGTACTTGAGATGAGCGGAATTGATACAGATAAATATACTGGTTTTGCATTTGGTGTTGGTCTTGAAAGAATAGCACTTCTCAAATATGAAATTGATGATATGAGACTTTTATATGAAAATGACGCACGTTTCTTAAAGCAGTTTTAATAATTAAGATAACAGGTTGTGAATATATTATAGATATCAGAAGGGATAATTAATCATGAATACATCTTTAAATTGGATTAAAGCAATGGTACCCGGACTTGATGATGTTACAGATCAGCAGTTCCGTGATGCCATGACACTTTCAGGAACAAAGGTTGAATGCTTCACAGCATATGATAAGAACCTTGATAAAATAGTAGTTGGACAGATTGAATCAGTAGAAAAGCATCCTGATGCAGACAAGCTTGTTATATGCCAGGTAAATGTAGGTGATTCAACAGTTCAGATTGTAACAGGTGCACCTAATATTGAAGTTGGTTCAAAGGGTCAGAAAGTGCCTGTAGTTCTTGATGGAGGACGTGTTGCAGGAGGTCATGATGGTTCTGCACTTCCTGAGGACGGAATTAAGATAAAGAAAGGTAAACTTCGTGGCATAGAATCATGCGGCATGATGTGTGCAATTGAAGAACTTGGTTCATCAAGAGAGTTTTATCCTGATGCACCGGAAAATGGTATATATATTCTTGGTGATGATGCAGTTGTAGGTTCTGATGCCGTAGAGTATCTTGGTCTTAATGATACTGTATTTGAATATGAGATTACAAATAACCGTGTTGACTGCTATAGTGTAATCGGTATTGCAAGAGAAGCAGCAGCTACATTCAACAAACCATTTAATCCTCCAATGCCATCTAAGACAGGCAATTCAGAGGATGTTAACGATTACATAAGTGTGGATATTGAAGCAAAAGAACTTTGCCCTCGTTATGTTGCAAGAGTTGTTAAAAATATCAAACTTGCACCATCTCCAAAGTGGATGCAGCACAGACTTATGACAGCAGGAATCAGACCTATTAACAATATAGTAGATATAACTAACTATGTTATGGAAGAATATGGTCAGCCAATGCATGCATATGACTATGACCAGATTGCAGGTAAAAAGATTGTTGTAAGAACAGCTGCTGATGGTGAAAAATTCGTCACACTTGATGGTCAGGAAAGAACACTTAATTCATCAACTCTTATGATTTGTGACGGTGAACGTGCCGTAGGTATTGCTGGTGTAATGGGCGGCGAAAATTCAATGATTACAGATGATGTTAAGACAATGCTTTTTGAAGCTGCAACTTTTGACGGAACAAACATCAGAAAGACAACTAAGAGAATCGGTCTTCGTACAGATGCATCAGGCAAGTTTGAAAAAGGTCTTGATCCTGAAAATGCAATGGCTGCAATGGACAGAGCATGCCAGCTTATAGAAGAACTTGGTGCCGGAGAAGTTGTCGGTGGAGCTGTTGATATCTATCCTGTTAAGAAAGAATGCAGAAGAATTGTATTTGAACCTGAAAGAGTGAATAAACTTCTTGGTACAAATGTATCCGTTGATGATATGATGGATTATTTCAAGCGTCTTGAAATAGAATATGATAAAGAATCAAATGAGCTTATTATTCCTACATTCCGTCAGGATTTAATAAGAACAGCTGATATTGCTGAAGAAGTTGCAAGATTTTATGGCTATGACAACATTCCTACAACACTTCCTCATGGTGCTACAACAATGGGTAAGGTTTCGTTCAAGCAGACAGTTAAGGATGTTGCAGGCGAGATAGCACAGTTCTGTGGATTTTCACAGGCTATGACATATTCATTTGAAAGTCCTAAGGTTTTTGATAAATTAAAGATTGCTAAGGATTCACCACTTAGAAAGACAGTTGTGATTTCAAATCCACTTGGAGAAGATTTTTCTATTATGAGAACACTTCCTCTTAATGGTATGCTTACATCACTTTCAACAAATTATAACAGAAGAAATAAAAATGTTAAGCTGTATGAACTTGCTACAGTTTATATTCCGTCTGATAATGAAGAAGAACTTCCAACAGAAAGCGTTGATTTTACTCTTGGTTTCTTTGGAGATGGAGATTTCTTTACAATGAAAGGAGTTGTAGAAGAATTTCTTGAAAGAATAGGAATGAGAAATAAGCCTGAATATGATCCACAGGCAGGCAAGCCATATCTTCATCCGGGTCGTCAGGCAAATGTAATCTATGATGGAACTGTTATCGGATATCTTGGTGAAGTACATCCTGATGTTGCTGATAATTATAGTCTTGGTGAGAGAACATATATTGCTGTTCTTGATTTATCAAAGATTACTCCGATGGCTTCATTTGACAGAAAATATACAGGAATTGCCAAATTCCCGGCTGTTACAAGAGATATAAGCATGGTTATGCCTAAAGACATGCTTGTTGGAACTGTTGAAAAAGTCATTGAAAAACGCGGCGGTAAGCTTGTTGAGAGCTTCAAGCTGTTTGATATATACGAAGGCGAACAGATTAAAGCTGGATTTAAATCTGTTGCGTATTCAATTTCATTCAGGGCAAATGACAGAACATTGGAAGATAAAGATATAGCTCCTATCATGGAGAAGATTCTTAATGATTTGTCAGAAATGGGAATAGAACTTAGAAGTAACTAGAGGTCAGACATGGAAAAAGTTATGAATCTGCATGATTTTTATTATGACCTGCCACAGGAACTTATAGCACAGGATCCGCTTTCTGACCGCTCAAGTTCAAGGCTTATGGTCCTTGATAAAAATACAGGCGAAATAGAACATAAAATATTTAGGGATATAGTTGATTATCTTAATCCGGGAGACTGCCTTGTTATTAATGATACAAAGGTAATTCCGGCTAGACTTATAGGTGAAAAAGAGGGTACAGGAGCAGCAATAGAAGTGCTGCTTCTCACCCGTAAAGCTGATTTGAAGGATACATGGGAAGTTCTTGTTAAGCCGGGCAAAAAGGCAAAAATAGGAACTCGTATTCATTTTGGCGGTGATAAACTTATTGGTGAGGTTATTGATATTGTAGAAGAGGGAAATCGTATTATCAGATTTGAGTACGACGGCATATTCGAGGAAATACTTGATGAACTTGGTCAGATGCCTCTTCCGCCATATATAACACATAAACTGGAAGATAAAAACAGATATCAGACAGTATATGCAAAACATGAAGGTTCGGCAGCAGCACCGACAGCAGGACTGCATTTTACAGAGGAACTGCTTAAAGAGATAAAAGAAAAAGGTGTTGATATTGCAAGAGTAACTCTTCATGTCGGACTTGGTACATTCAGACCTGTTAAAGAAGAAAATGTACTTGATCATCATATGCATTCTGAATTTTACAGAATTGATGAGGAAGCAGCAGAAAAAATTAATAATGCACGTAAAAATAATGGGCGTATTATTGCTGTTGGAACTACAAGTACAAGAACACTTGAATCGGTGGCTAAAGAGGATGGTACAATAGAAGCGTGCAGTGGTTGGACACAGATATTTATATATCCTGGATATAAGTTTAAAGCAATTGACTGTCTTATTACAAACTTCCACTTGCCTGAGTCTACACTGGTTATGCTTGTGTCAGCACTTGCAGGACGTGAGAATGTACTTAATGCGTATGAAACTGCAGTAAAAGAAAAATATCGTTTCTTCAGTTTTGGAGATGCTATGTTTATAAAATAACGCAGGAGATATGGGAGGAGAAAAATATTGGGAGCAGAAAGAAGAAGAGCATCAAGGGTTCCGATTAATGTGACATTGTCACTCAATGGTATCAGTGATGAAAATGATGCATGTGAGCAAAAAGATATAAGTGTTGAAACAGTAGACATTTCAAAGGGTGGCATAGCTTTTATTACAAAAGAACCTTTGAAAATGGGGACTTTTTACAATACTTCAATTCAAATGCCGAACCATGAGATTCTTGATGTTGTTATTGAAATAGTAAGACAGCAGCCAGAAGAGAATGGCGAGATTATGTATGGAAGCCGTTTTGTCGGAATAGGACCTGAAGACGAATTTCGTATAGAGGTATTCAGAATGGTATTTGAAGGAACAAAAAATCAAAATAATTAAAATTAAAGATATTGAGTAGTGCGGATAATCGCGGCTGCAATTGCCGAAAGGCAGCAGGTGAGGAAAGTCCGGGCTTCGCAGGGCAGGATGCCAGATAACGTCTGGTGGAGGTGACTCCAAGGATAGTGCAACAGAAATAAACCGCCTGTTTTACAGGTAAGGGTGGAAAGGCAGTGTAAGAGACTACCGCGTTGCCGGTAACGGCAATGGTCCATGTAAACCCCATCCGAAGCAAGTCCAAGAAAAAGCTATACGGCTGCCCGTCGTGCTTTTAGGTAGGACGCTTGAGTGTATCGGCGACGATGCAACTAGATAGATGATTATCACACATTTATATGTGGACATAACCCGGCTTATAGTGCTGCTCATTATAATAAATTAGTTATTAAAACATTTTACAGATGACAAAAATAAATATTTTCTTTCTGCCGGAAAATGAATTAAGGTATGGTTTGTTGTGAAAAAAAACAGGGTTATATATTATAAAGATGAATTGTCAGATGAGTTTTCGTCGGCACAGATAAAACCAATATCTATTGATGAAAATTACATTTATGACAGGAAAACAAAAGGGAAAATACTACATACATTTTGGTATAAGATTATTGCCAGACCTCTGGCATATATTTTTTTGAAAATAAAATTTGGACATAAAATTATAAATAAAGAAGTATTAAAAGGATATTCAGATAAAGGAATATTCATATATGGAAATCACACTAATGCTGCAGCTGATGCATTTATTCCAAGCATGGTGAGTTTTCCAAAAGATACATATGTAATTGTGCATCCCAATAATGTTTCAATGCCTGTTCTGGGAAAGATAACACCATATCTTGGAGCTGTTCCTCTCCCCGGAAATAAAGAGGCATTTGTGAATTTTACAGATATTATAGGGAAAAGACTAGAAGAAAAAGACAGCATTGTTATTTATCCAGAAGCTCACATATGGCCATATTATACGAAGATAAGGCCGTTTAAGGATATGTCTTTCAGATACCCGGCTCAGTATCATGCTCCGGTATTTTGTTTTACTAATGTATACAGAAAGAGAAAACTAAGAAAGACACCGCAAATGATAACATATATAGATGGACCATTTATTGCAGATTCATCGATTCCAATTAAGGAACAGAAAGTATATCTTAGAAATAAAGTCTATGATGCAATGACAGCAAGAAGCAAAAATAATAATGTTGAGATAATAAAGTATATCAGATTGGAGAACGAATAATGATTAATGTATTATTCGCCGGTAATGATGGGGTTTTTGATGGTATACTTACATGTATGCTTTCAATATTTTTAAGAACTACAACGAAAGAGCCATTTACATTTTACATATTTACAATGGATGTAAGCCATATAAAGAGCAGCTATATTGCAATTTCGGAGGAAAAGACAGAATATCTTGATTCGATTGCCAAAAGCTACAACAAAGATAGCAAAGTGGTACGTATGGATGTAATAGAAAATTATAACAGAGTATTTGCGAATTGCCCGAATGAGCTTACATATTGTTCTCCGTACACACTTTTAAGACTTCTCGCTGACGAGATGGACGAGATACCTGATAAATTATTATATCTTGATGCAGATATTTTATTTAACAGGGACATAACACTTTTGTATAATCATGATATAAGTGATTACGAGTATGCTGCAGCAAGAGACCACTATGGAAAATATCTGATTAATCCTAATTATATTAATGCAGGTGTGCTTTTGCTTAATATGAAAAAAATAAGGCAGACGGGACTTTTTTCAAAAGCAAGAAAGCTTCTTTCAGAAAAAAAACTGTTATTTGCTGACCAGTCTGCTATCTACAGGAGTACAACAAAAAAGCTTATGCTTCCTCAGAAGTTTAATGACCAGAAGTTTTTACATAAGCATACTGTTGTAAGGCATTTTTCAAAGAGATTGTTTTATACACCGTATCCTCATACAGAAAATATTAAACAATGGCAGATTAGTAAAGTTTATCGAATATTTAGATATGATGCATTTGATGACATATTCTTTGAATATATATATTTAAAAAAGAAATTTGAAAGGGATATAAAAGGTAATACAAATGAATAGCAACATAATACCGATTTTCTTTGCATGCGATAATGGATTTGTAAAGTACACTATGGTTTCATTAAAGTCTCTTATGATGAATGCAGACAGAGACAGACAGTACAATATCCATATTCTGAATACAGGAATAGATGATGACAAGAAACAGGTCGTACTTGATATGGCAGATGATGTATTCCATATATATTTCAATGATGTAACAGAATATTTAAAAGAGCTTGAAAAAAGACTTCCTTTAAGAGATTATTATTCGTATACAACATATTACAGATTATTTCTTGCAGAAATGTTTCCAGAATATGAAAAAGCATTGTATATTGACAGTGATACTGTAGTGCTTGGAGATATATCAGAACTTTTCGATTATGATATAGGTGATAATTATGTCGGAGCTTCATGTGACCCGGTTGTTTCCCAGGCTGATATATTCGGTAATTATGCTGAACAGGTTCTTGATATTGACAGAAATCATTATTTTAATGCCGGAGTTCTTGTACTTAATATAAATCAGTTCAGAGAGCAGGATATACTCGGACAATTTGTTGAGCTGCTTCATGCATATACATTTGTTGTTGCACAGGATCAGGATTATCTTAATATTATCTGTAAAAATCATGTTTATTGGATAGATCCTAAGTGGAATAGTGAGACATTTGGTAAGCTTGCATGTGATGAGGAAGATATTTGCCTTATTCACTATAATCTTGCAGCTAAGCCATGGCATTATGAGGATTGTAAGCTGGCTAAGTATTTCTGGCAGTATGCAAAAGAAACAACCGTATATGACGAAATAAAAGATGTTCTTAATAACTTTACAAGAGAAGATGAGGAACAGGATAAGAAATACGGTGAAAATCTTTATAAACTTGCACATGATGAGATTCATAATGAGAATAATTATAAAAATATCTGCGATAGAAGTCAGGTACAGTCTAGGCAGAGAAGAGAAATAGTTGAGAAAATAGAGCAATATGAAAGAGAGGGGCGTTTCGATGAAGATGTTGAGGACGATCCGCCTTCAAGAGTATTACTTCCGGAAGAGATAGATTATACATCTAATAAATTTTTGAAAAAATTCAGAACAAGATATGCATTTAAGTTTGCAAGATGGTATCTTAATTCTATGATAAGAGAAAAAAAGGTAATAATAAAAGGCTATGAGGGAGTGGAAAATTTTAAAGCTCTTAACAGTGGTGCAGTTATTACATGCAATCATTTTAATGCATATGACAGCTTTGCAATGGAGCTCGTCTATGACAAAGCACAACAACAGTCAAGAAAACTGTATCGTATTATTAAAGAAGGTAATTACACAAGTTTTCCGGGATTTTATGGATTCCTTATGAGAAATTGTAATACACTTCCATTGAGCAGTAATATGGATACTATGAAGAAATTTATTTCTGCCGTAAATAAACTTCTGTCAGAGGGCAATTTTATACTTATATATCCTGAACAGAGCATGTGGTGGAATTATAGGAAACCTAAGCCTTTAAAGACCGGTGCATATAAATTTGCAGCAAGAAATAATGTTCCTGTACTGCCGGTATTTATGACTATGCAGGACAGTGATATAATAGATTCAGACGGTTTTCCTGTTCAGGAATATACAATTCATGTTGCACCGCCTATATATCCCGATGCTTCAAAGTCGGAGCATGAAAATGCCATGATTATGATGAAAGAAAATTATCGTGTATGGAAAGATATATATGAAAAAGTATATGATGAAAAACTCACATATACATGTGGAATGAATTTTGAAAATTCAGAATTTTATAAAGAATTTTTTAATGATAATGAAGAATTATCAGAACAGGTTGGTTAATAAAAAGCTCCGTCCGGTTGGTTATATGCCGGGCGGAGCTTTTTTGTATTAAAATTATCTTGAATATTTTTCTTCACAATATTTGCAGCGGTAAACCTGTTTTTCTTCGTCAGTAAGAATGAAAACATGGTCTAATTCCTGTTCGATAGAAGTAATACATCTAGGATTTTTGCACTTAATTACATTAGTAATCTGTGTCGGAAGAGAAAGAGCTTTCTTTTCAACAATCTGACCGTCCTTAATTATGTTTACTGTGATATTGTGGTCGATAAAGCCTAATACATCGAGGTCTACAAGATCAAGACCACCTTCAATTTTAATGATGTCTTTTTTGCCCATTTTGTTGCTGCGTGCATTTTTGATGATGGCAACACAGCAGTCGAGTTTGTCAAGTCCAAGATTATTATAAATCATCATAGATTTGCCGGCTTCTATATGGTCAAGCACGAAACCTTCATTTAACTGTCCTACGTTTAACATAAAATCCTCCTTGTTTTTCCGAAGGAAAAATCCGAACTCCTGTGAGGAGAGGATTTGTCCTCCTTGTTTTTCCGAAGGAAAAATCCGAACTCTTGTGAGGAGAGGATTTGTCCTCCTTGTTTTTCCTTCTTGTTATTTATTGAGACCGAGTAAAGTAAGTATAAGAGCCATTCTTACATATACGCCATACTGAACCTGCTTGAAGTATGCGGCACGAGGGTCGTCATCAACCTCTACAGAAATTTCATTTACACGAGGAAGTGGGTGGAGTACATACATATCTTCTTTTGCAAGAGTCATTTTTTCCTTATTAAGTATATAGAAATCTTTCATTCTGAGATATTCATCCTCATTGAAGAAACGCTCACGCTGGACTCTTGTCATATAAAGAATATCAAGTTGAGGCATTACATCTTCAAGTTTTTCAACTTCTTCATATTCAACATTACTTTCTTTTAAAGTATCAATTATGTAGTCAGGTACACGAAGTTCTTTAGGTGAGATGAGTATGAACTTCACATTTTTGTATCTGATAAGTGAATTGATAAGTGAGTGAACAGTACGTCCAAATTTTAAGTCTCCACAAAGACCAATTGTAAAATTGTCAAGTGAGCCTCGAAGCTCACGTATTGTCATAAGGTCTGTAAGAGTCTGTGTTGGATGCTGATGACCACCATCACCGGCATTGATTACAGGAATACGTGATTTCTGGGCAGCTACCATTGGTGCACCCTCTTTTGGGTGACGCATGGCACAGATATCTGCATAACATGAAATTACACGGATTGTGTCAGAGACACTTTCGCCTTTTGATGCTGAACTTGAGTTAGCAGAAGAAAAACCAAGAACAGAACCGCCTAAATTCAACATAGCGGCCTCAAAACTGAGTCTGGTTCTGGTACTTGGTTCATAAAAAAGTGTTGCTAACTTTTTGCCATCACATGCGTGGCTGTATTTTTGTGGATTATTTGATATATCTCTTGCTAAATCAAGTAATTCATTAAGCTCTTCCACACTAAAGTCAAGTGGGTTAAGTAGATGCTTCATAGTATGCCTCCTAATTTTTTTTCTGTATGCTATTCTACATGTATTTGCAAGATTTATCAATTGTTATTTTTAAATAATTGTGTTAAAATATATTTAATACGAACATTAAGAAGGGAGAGACGTTATGTCTAACAGCAGTTCTAAGGGCAATGATAAAAAAAATAATAATCCTAAGATAATACTTACAGGTGACAGACCAACAGGAAGACTTCATCTTGGTCACTATGTAGGTTCTTTAAAAAGAAGAGTAGAGTTACAGAATTCAGGTGAATTCGATAAAATATTTATTATGATAGCGGATGCACAGGCACTTACAGACAATGCTGATAATCCGGAAAAAGTAAGACAAAACATAATTGAAGTCGCACTTGATTATCTTTCATGTGGGCTTGATCCTTCAAAGACTAATATTTTTATCCAGTCACAGATTCCACAGCTTACAGAGCTTACATTTTATTATATGAATCTTGTTACTGTATCAAGACTCCAGCGAAATCCTACAGTTAAGAGTGAAATTCAGCTTCGTAATTTTGAGGCAAGCATACCTGTTGGATTCTTTACATATCCTATCAGCCAGACTGCAGATATCACTGCATTCAAGGCAACAACAGTACCTGTTGGTGAAGATCAGGAACCAATGCTCGAACAGGCAAGAGAGATTGTAAGAAAGTTTAATTCTATATATGGTGAAACACTTGTTGAGCCGGATATTCTTCTTCCTGATAATAAGGCTTGTCTCAGACTTCCGGGTATAGATGGAAAAGCTAAGATGAGCAAGTCTCTTGGCAATTGCATATATCTTTCAGATACACCTGAAGAAGTAAAACGTAAAGTTATGAGCATGTATACAGACCCAGACCATATCAGAGTTGAAGACCCAGGTAAGATTGAAGGTAACTGTGTATTTACTTATCTTGATGCTTTCAGTTCAGAAGAAGATTTCAAGGAATTCCTTCCTGATTATAATAATCTTGATGAGTTAAAAGACCACTACCGCAGGGGTGGACTTGGAGATGTAAAAGTTAAGAAGTTCTTAAATAATGTACTTCAGAAGCAGCTTGAACCAATCCGTAATAAACGTCATGAATATGAGAAAGATATTCCGGGTGTATATGAGATATTAAGAAAAGGTACAGAAGCAGCATATGAAGTTGCACAGCAGACGCTTAATGAAGTAAAAGCATCGATGAAGATAAATTATTTTGATGATGCACAGCTTATCAAAGTTCAGTCAGAAAAATATTCCGGTATTGAAGATTAATTAATAGAAACATACATTTTTGAATTTACCAATTGTGGCAGGGTTCAGAAATGTATGTTTTTTTATTGATTATATACATTACATGCAATTGCATACATTTTATAAAAAATCAGACCCTTGAGTGCAATATTTTTTGTTGCTAAGATAAAATAAAATATTTTGAAGTTTTAGGACTGGAATATCCTGAATTCGTAGGAGTTTGGTAACGAAAATGTTAAGAATTGGTATATGTGATGATGAAGAACTGATTACAAAAAGACTGATGAGAATTTTATATTCATTAGAGAAAAATCAAAGTGAAAATTATGATATTGAAGTTTATACGGATAGCGTAAAATTATCAGAGAAATTATTGGCGGGGAAAAGATATGATTTGATTTTTCTTGATATTGAACTGCCTAAGACAAATGGCATTGAGGTTGGAATATTATGATGCCGGAAAAGTCCGGCGTCGAAGTTGGTAAAATTATAAGAAATGATTTGAAAGATAATATCACACAGATTGTTTTTATATCATCTGAAAATAAATATGCAATGGATTTGTTTGAAATAAGGCCTATGAATTTCCTGATAAAACCATTTGATGAAAATGATATAGAAAAAATTATGAAAACAGCAGCAGAACTCATAAATACGAATAAACATATTCTTATACTTGAAGCCAGAAAGGAACTGCTACGAATTCCGGTGAGTGAAATTCGCTATATTGAAAGCAGCGGAAGATATATTATTGTTCATGACAGTGGTGGTGAATATAAATTAAAAGGAAAATTAAATGATATATATGAGCGTGTAAAAGGATTTGGATTTTTATTTATTCATAAATCATATATTGTAAATAATCTTTATATAAGAAAATATTCATACGATAATGTCGAGCTTGATGATAATGTAATTTTGCCAGTCAGCAGGCAGAGAAGGGAAGAAATAAAAAAATCATGCAGTATAGGATTGTAATTAATTTGGCAGTATGTGCCTTCAGCTGTTTTGTTGCAAATGATCTGGCGACAGATATATATGGAGAAAGATGTAAGAGGGTGCTTCTTAATATATTGACAAATGCTGTATATGTATTTCTTCTTATGGACATGATGTTATTTCCATATGCAATGATATTGTTTCCTGTTATAGTATTTCTTGGATTTATGGCGTTGTCGGTAAATTATAATGTTGATAAAAAGAAAATGTTTGGTACAAATTGTGCTGTACTTGTAGCACTTGTTGTCTTGTACACATTTACATATATGTTTATGAAAGGCTGTGATGATGGATATGAAACATATATAATGTTTACAGCCATAGAGTATATAGTATTTAAAGCGTATCTTAAAATGAAAGAAACAACAGTAACATTTACCGGAATTCTCATAATAATAATACCGGTACTGTATTTTTCATTTACAATTTACATGTTAAATAATGCATCATTTAATGATAAAGAAAAGCTTGTAATGTTTTTTGTAATTGTTGTAATTAATATTCTGATGATAGTATTTTATAATGAATTTATAAAACAATATAAGATAGCTTTAAATAAAAAGGCAATGGTTGAGCAATATAATTCAATTAAAAATCAGGTCAGCACTATGGCGGAGACGAACGAAAAAATGAGAAGAATACGCCATGACATGAGGAATCACATGATTGTCATGGAACAGATGCTTGATGATAAAAACTATGACAGATTAAAATTATACATGCAAAAGATGGCAGCTATTGCACATGAAAATGAGCAGAAAATTGATACAGGAAACATAGAACTTGATGCAATTTTAAATAATAAAATTAATGAAGCCCAAAATAGTAATATAAAAACAGAAACAGATATTACAATTCCATCAGGGATTATTAAGGATGGATATGATATTGCGGTTATACTTGGCAATATTCTGGATAATGCAATCAGAGCATCACTTGAATGTGATGAAAAAGAAAGAAGTATTAATATA
>ERZ837380.2867-NODE-2867-length-17336-cov-10.729761_pt1 | contig 17336 bp, 13 predicted proteins | sample MGYA00519685_ERZ837380 | MGnify/ENA primary metagenome ERZ837380 (study PRJEB31850, sample SAMEA3708817) | human gut metagenome | biome: human gut; feature: human-associated habitat; material: faeces | place: China | collected 2014 ...
GCTGAAAAATAACCGAAACTATCGACTACGTATTTTTCCAGCCCAATTTAGATTTGTTCCGATGCTGGAGGGCGAAGACCTCCGGATCTCGATCCCGGCGGGAGGCCAGATTTTTCTCCTTTCGCTCCCGCTCGCCGCGGTGCCGGATTCGGACGAAATCCCCCGGCGCCAGATCCCGAAAACCGGGATCCAGGGGAGCGGCTGGGCCTCTGACGCCTTTATCCGGATTCTCGAAAGTTTCTTTCGCGCCGCGTTTCTCTATGGGGACGAGGATTTCGCGCGGGCCGCGTCCGCTCTCCCCGCTTTCCTCCCGCCCGTGATTCAGGCGCTCCCGATGCGCCGGGCGAAGCACCCGAGCGCGGCGCTCGGCACCCTCCGGAACACCGTTCTTGGGATCATGACACGCCGCCGAGCCGAAAAAGGGCTGTCGCTCGAAGAAATCGCGTCCGACGCCGGAGTCACCACGCGCTACATCACGGAGGCGTTCCGGGACGCGGGGACCACCGCGATGAATGAACTCGTGAGGATCCGGGTGGAAGCCGCAGCGGCCGACCTCCGGGATCCCGAACTCTCACGCCTCCCCCTCCGGACGATTTCTGACCGGAACGGGTTCGCGACGCAGCAGCACTTTTCCCGCGCGTTCCGGCTCCGGTTCGGCGTCACGCCGAATCACTGGAAGAAGGGTGAAGGGAGCGCCGCGTAGCCTTTTATCGCGCCAGGCGCCCCGATTCCGGCTATCCTTGAAGTTACTCAATAAGTCGCAAAACTCCCGTAACTCAAAAAATACCAAAAAGGATAAAAAGCCATGGCTCAGATTCTTGGCATTGTTCAGACTTCAAGCGGCTCTTCCGAGCTCCTCCGGTCGCTCTGCGAACAGTACCTTCCGGGGATCGAAGTGCGTCAGTTTATCGGTGAAGGGCTGCTCAACCCCGCCATTTCCGAATCCGGTCCTGCCCCCGCGGACAACCGGGCGCTCTTCCATCTCTACGAAGCGGCTGAAAATGTCGGCTGCGACGCGATCCTGAATGAATGCGTGGTGTACGGCAACACCGCGACCGCGCTCGCGAGCTTCTTTAACCCCCGTATTGTCCGTATCGATGAAGGGATGATCCTCGACGCGCTGAAGATCGGAAAGCGCTTCGCGATTTTCGGCACCGCGAAGGCCGCCCTGCACCCGAGCGAAACGCTGCTTCTTAACCTCGCCTACCGCCGCGGGCTCGAGGTCACGGTGGAAACGCATCACGTGACGCGGGAAACGCTCGCAGCCGAAGCCGCTAAGGTCGATGGCACGGTGGACGCGATTCTTCTCGCGCAGCCCTCGATGGCAGCGCTTGCCCCGCAGCTCACGGGTTTCAAGACCCCGGTGCTTACGGTGCTCGATTCCGGTTTCAGGCTGCTGCGTGACGTGATGGCGTCGCTCGCCTGATACCGTCTCTCCTCCTCAACATAAGAAGCTCTTTCGCCTAGAATGCGGGAGCTTCTTATTTTTTTCGCTTTTTCGCTTGAGGTTTATCTTTCATGCTCCGCTCTGACTTTGAAATCATGGCTCCTGTCGGTTCCCGCGAGTCGCTCTACGCGGCTTTCCAGGCCGGGGCTGACGCTGTGTACTTCGGGGTCGGAAAGCTCAACATGCGGGCTCACTCCGCGAACGCCTTCACGATTGAGGATCTCCGGGAGATCGCGGAGCTCTGCCGCGAAAAAGGCGTGAAGAGCTACCTCACCGTAAACACGATTGTGTACGACGAGGAGCTCGACGAAATGCGGCGGATCGTGGACGCCGCGAAAGCGGCCGGCATTTCCGCGATTATCGCGTCTGACGCCGCGGTTCTCGGCTACGCGAAAAAGGCCGGGGTGGAGGTGCATCTCTCGACGCAAATGAATATCTCGAACACCGAGGCGCTCAGGTTTTACGCCGCGTACGCCGATGTCGCGGTGCTCGCGCGGGAGCTCAACCTCGAGCAGGTGAAGCGGATCCACAGCGCGATCGTTTCGGAACCGATCCTTGGGCCCTCCGGGCAGCCGATGCGGATCGAGATGTTCTGTCACGGGGCGCTCTGCCTCGCGGTGTCGGGGAAATGCTTCATGAGTCTCGGGACCCGGGGCGAAAGCGCAAACCGCGGCCAGTGCCTGCAGACCTGCCGCCGCTCTTACCTCGTGAAGGATAAGACGCGGGATATCGAGCTTGAGGTCGATAACGAATACATCATGAGCCCGAAGGATCTGAAGACGATCGGGTTCCTCGACCGGATGATTGACGCGGGGGTGCGCGTATTCAAGATTGAGGGCCGAGCCCGCGGTCCTGAATACGTCCGCACGGTGGTCGAGTGCTACGACGAAGCGATCCGGACCTATATCGCGGGTGAGTGGGACGAATCCTGCCGCACGAAGTGGGACGCGAAACTCGCCGCTGTCTTTAACCGCGGGTTCTGGGAGGGGTACTACCTCGGAGCCCCGGTCGCGGATATCACAAACGGCTACGGGACGAAAGCGACCGAAAAGAAGTTCTACGTCGGAAAATGCGTGAATTTCTTCGTGAAACCTTCGATCGCCGAATTTGTGCTGGAAGCGGGCGGCTTCAAAAAGGGTGAAAAGCTCCTCATCACCGGCCCCACGACGGGCGCGGTGTACGCGGAGCCCTCTGAAATCTTCGCGGATGAGAAGCCCGCTGACACATTTGAAAAGAAGGACGACATCACGTTCAAGGTTCCCGAGCGCGTCCGCCCGGGTGACAAGCTTTACGTGATCCGGACGCGCGAAGCGTAAAAAGACGCCCGAATTCAATATCAAAGCGGCAGTGTCCTCGCGATGGACCTGCCGCTTTTTTTTGCGTTCTGAAAAACCAACCTCTGAGACACACCGGGTACTGGAAAACCGTCTTACATCAATTCAAAGCCAAAGTTACCTCAAGATAGGTAGATCGCTTTGATTATCAAAGTGTTAGATTTATTGGTATACCGGTATGCAGCAACTCACGGTAGATTGTTCCGGTGCTTTCTGCTGATGGAGTGTTTCCATGAAAAAGTCGCAGATCATCAAAATCATTGTGTGCTTCCTGCCGCTTCTCCTCCTCTTTCTTCCGGCCCCCGCTGGAATGAACCCGAAAGCCTGGGAGCTCTTCCCCTTCTACGCGGGCGCGATTCTCGGAATCATGCTGCATCCGTTTTCTGAGGCCGCGATTCTCCTCATCTTCCTTGGGTTCTACTCCGTCACGATGAAAGGCCAGGCCGTGGCGCTCTCGGGTTACGCGCTCGCGATGACGTGGCTCGTGGTCGGCGCCTTCGTGATCGCGCAGGCGTTCCGTGACACACAGCTTGGGAAGCGGATCGCGTATCACCTGATCCGGATCTTCGGGCGATCGGCGATCGGGCTCGGGTACGCCGCGGCGTTTTCTGACTTCATCATCGCGCCAATGACGCCCTCGAACGCCGCTCGTACCGGCGGCATCATTTTCCCGATCTTCCGCTCGGTCGCGGAGACGCTTGGTTCCACGCCGGATCACAACCCGGAAAAGATCGGCGCCTATCTCTCGCAGCTTCTCTACATCATCACGATGGCGACCGGCATCACGTTCCTCACGAGTTACGCCGCGAACGGTGTCGCCTGGGCGATGACGGATCAGATCCTCGGCCTCCAGATCTCGTGGATTCAGTGGACGATCTCCTTTATCGTGCCGGCAGGCGTGGTGCTTCTCCTCGCGCCGCTCATCATTTACAAAATCTATAAGCCCACGATCGGAAAAATCGATAACAAGCGGATCGCGGCGGAGGGGCTGAAAGACCTCGGTCCGATCTCAAGAAACGAGAAGATCCTTCTCGTCCTCTTCCTTCTCGCGATTATTCTCTGGTCGACTTCGTCCTACACAAAGATCAACTCCACCGCGGTGGTGCTTGCCTTCATCGCGCTCACGCTTCTCACCGGCGTTCTCAAGTGGAAGGACATCGCGGTGAACGGTCAGATCTGGTCGACGCTCATCTGGTACGGCGGCATTCTCGGGATGGCGGGCGCCCTCAATAAATTCCTGTTCTTCAACTGGCTTGCCGGGTGGCTCGAGACCTATATCGACTTCTCGTCCTTCAGCCACATCGGGCTTCTGATTACCCTTGTCTTCGCCGGCACCGCCTGCCGCTACCTCTTCGTCTCCTGCGGCGCGTATATGGCGTCCGTCATTCCGGTGCAGTACACGATCGGTCTCGCGGCAGGGCTCCCCAAGATGGACATGTTCCTTGTCTTCGTGATGTGCGGCGTGATGGGCGCTTACGTCACGCACTACGCGAACGCGGCGGGCCCGGTGCTTTTCGGCGCGGGCTACGTCCCGCTTAAGAAGTGGTGGGCCACGGGTCTCTTCATGACACTCCTGAGCTACGTGATCTTCGCGCTCATCGGTGTTCCGTACTGGAAGATCCTCGGACTCTTCTCGTCACTCTGAGCCCCATCTTTCTTTAACCCTACGTAAGAGCGGGATGCCGTTTTTGTGGCATCCCGCTCTTTTCTTCTTTGCCCTTTTTGACCCCGCCAGGGGGTGTTCAGGAGACTGGGGACACTGATTTCGCCCCCGAATATTTTTCCACGTTATTCGTTATTGGAATAGCGACACTGCCCTCGGAATCCCCCGTCTTTTTTCATCAAAATGAGAAATTCACCTTATAACGGGATTTTTGCCTATTTCTGCATCCAAAGTCGGCATCTGTCCTTAACAGTTTCTTAAATCCGGAAACCCGTACGACAAAAACCGCCACAAGAATCGGATTAGTAGTGTTTTTATTCACCCAACAAAATACCTGTAATCCCTACAGCCCCTCAAAAATCTGTCACACGGCGTACCTACTTGTGAGATCAGATAAAAGTCGCATAAGTTCTTAAAAACGCTGTATTATCGGGGTATTGCGGAGAGGTAATCCCATATTTGATCTATGCCAAAGATTATTGACATGAATCAGCAAATACCTACTTGGTGATAGTGGTCAAAGTTGATTTATCAAATCACAAGTGATACATTGTAAATCGTTCAATTACCGAGAGAAATCACGGGCGTTGAACATGGTTTTTACTCTGTGTGTCGGTCTAGATCACTCTCATCCTGATTCTGCGTCGGTGAAGTGAAGACAAGATCGAATTTAGTGGAAGGCAGTTACATAATTGCCTTCCATTTTTTTATCTGTGAAATTGCGGGTGAACAACCATTCAGCAGGGGTCCCGGCGCGGTCGGCGGCGGGAACTTCACCCCGCATCAATTACGCGTTCAGATAGCGCTCAATTTCGTCCGGATTCCGGACGCCAAGCTTCCGGATAATCGCCGCGCGGTGCACTTCGACAGTCCGCACCGTGATCCCGGTGCGCTCACTGATCTGACGGTTCGTGAGCTTCTTCCCGATCAGTTCCGCGATCTCGCGTTCCCGGTCCGTGAGTTCCTGGACCTTCGCCCGGATCGCGCCTTCGGTTTCAACCGCTCCCGTCTCACTCACGCTCCGCGTCACGGCGCGCGCGATCGCTTTGAGAAGCCGCTCCTGACGCACGGGTTTCTGCACGAAATCCACCGCGCCGTCCCGCATGGCGCCAACCGCCATATCGATGTCGCCGTTCCCGGTGAGGAAGATGATCGGAAGCGCGTAGCCCCGGACATTCATTTCCTGCTGCAGCTCAAGACCGCTCATCCCGGGCATCCGGACGTCAAGAATCGCGCACCCAGGGGTGGATGGGGCATCGTCTGTCAGAAACGCGCGGCCGTTTTCGTACGTCTTCACGCGCCACCCTTCCGCGGTCAACATGAATTCAAGTGCCTCCCGCATCGCGGGGTCATCGTCCACGGTCCGGATGAGGCACTTTGCCTTGATGTCATCCGTGATTTCCGGGATCTCCGTATTCGCCATATTTCTCTCTCCTAATTTTTTGTCTCAGGAAGCGGCCTTTTCCCCGAGGGTCGCTGCCCGGCGTTTTTCAGTTCTGAGCGCCCGTCCCTTGGGCGCCCGATTCTTTCTTTGAATCCGCGGCGGTTTCAGCTTTCCCTAACCCCGCTGCCGGATCCGCCGGCTCTTTTTTATTGTCCTCGCCGGCTTCCTCTGACGTCTTCCCTTCGGCTCCGTCCGCCGTCGGGAGGTGGACATAGATCGTCACTCCCCGGACACTCCCGTTCTCGATCGAAAGCCGGCCGCCATTCCGCTCCACGATCGCCTTCACGATGAGGAGCCCAAGCCCGATCCCCTCGTGCTTCGAGCTCTTCAGGGCTCCCGACGGGTTCTCGATTTCGGCGAGCTGAGCCGGGGTCAGCGCCGGCCCGTTATCCGAGACCGCAAGCAATGCTTTACCGGGGTTCGACGCGATGATAATCTCAACCACCCCGTCCGGCTGATCTTTGACGGCTTCCGCCGCGTTTTTGATGAGGTTATAGGAGACGAGCTCCATTTCGAGCTGATCCGCGAAAAGCGTCACCTGGTTCGCGTCGGTGCGCTTAAACCGCACCCGGCTTCCGGACGCGGAGCGGTAGCCGGCAAGCGACCGGGTGACGACGTCGTTAAGCGAAATCGGTTTCCGATCGATATCCTTCGCCCGGGCGTAGGCTCTCACGCGTTCCACGATGTCGCTCGCGCGCTCGGCCTGGGTTTCGAGCTTCCCGAGCGCCATCTCCATTTGAGATTCAGAGGCTTTGCCGCGTTTGATAAGGGACTTCATCCCCTGGGCATAGAGCGAGATCGCGCCAAGCGGCTGCCGCATCTCGTGCGCGAACACCGAGCAGAGCTGCCCGATGATCCCCATCTTCTCCATAAAGCTGATCTTCGCCGCGTCTTCGCGCGACTTCTCCTCGTACTCCTTCTGGATCCGGAGTGACTCCTGGAGCTGCGCCGTACGGCGCTTCACGAGCACCTCGGTTCGGACACTGTGAAGGATGAGACCGAGGACGAGGAGGATCCCGATCAGGATCGCGCTCCAGTAGGTCATGATGAAGCGACTGAGCGACCACTCTCTTAAGTAGCGATAGGGACCGATTTTGAGTCCCTTGAAAAGGGCGTCCACGGACCGGAAGTCGGTCGCGATGCTCCAGTAGAAGCCGTCCTTCGTCGGCGGCATCTCGAGCACCGCGGATGTCACAATCTTCGAGATCTCAGGAGGCGTATTCGCGCTCGTGCCGATCGTCCACGTGGGATAGAGATCGGTTGACCGCTGGCAGGGCTCGTTCTCGTCCCGCTGATCGATCACGCGGAAGAGCCCCTTATCCTCCGGATGCTTCTTCAGCCACCCCTCAAGCCAGCAGATGCGAAGCGTGATGATGTCGACATCCTTCCGCCTCAGGGCGTCAAGGATCGAGACGGCCCCGGGGCCCCCGCCATAAAAATTCGTTTTCTTGAAAAACGATTCCGGGTCAAACCCCTGCCGCAGCACTTCGCCGAGCGCCAATTGATAACCCGTGAACGCGGTGGGGGACGAGGCCCCAAGGACCGAGCCCTTCGCGTCATAAAGCGTCCGGATTCCGGAGTCATTCCGCACAATCAGCGCGGCGCCGTCACTGTGATTCGGGTCCGGGTAGTTTTTGGAAGCGACCGTCGCGAGCGAACTCGCGCCGTACTGCACCATGCGGCGGTAGAAGCCGCTTGACGCGAGGAACACATCCACGTCCCCGCTCTTAATCGCGTCCCGCAGCTGCTCAAGGGTGTACTCCTTCACCCGCAGGTGACGCTTTCCGATCCGCTTCTCAAGCGCCCGGATCGTGTCCGGAATGATTTCCTCGTTGGGCGACGGACTCGTGTAGTAGACGATCCCGAGCGTCACGTCCGGGATTTTTTCTCCGGCCACAGCGGCGCCCGCCGTTCCGGCCGCGAGGACCTGAAAAGCCGCTGAAATAAGGATCGCAGCGAAGGCTGTCCTGAGTGTGTGGGAACGTTTCATGGCATCAGTGTCAGATTGCTTACCCAGAAAGGACAACCGCCGAATAGTCTTTTGACTGAAAACACACTACGTAGTGGTAGGTCGGCGGAACAATGTTCACCGTACTGAAGAGGTCTCAGAAACTTCTTCGGGCCTAGAAAACCAGAATCAAACCTGAAACCAACGTCCGGAGTCCGAACTGCCATTCGAATTCCGGCCGAGGAGAGAACAACATGGAATCTCAGAATAAATTCCAGGTGTCCCGCCGTACCCTGCTCAAGGATACCGCGATCGGCGCCGCCGGTGTGTCAACGATGGGCATTGCGGATATCGCTTCCGCTGCCTCGAAGAAGCCTGCCAAGAAGGCTCATAAGGCGCCGACCGCCCAGATCCGTAACTTCGACATGATCGAAGCGTTCTATGCGAACTATCCGAAGAAGCTCGCCGCGGTCCGCACGAAGCTGAACCGCCCGCTCACGCTCTCGGAAAAGATCCTCTTCACCCACCTCTATGATCCGGAAGCGGTGAAGGAATATAAGCGCGGCGCCTCTTACGCCGAATTCCGTCCGGACCGCGCAGGCACCCATGATATCGGCGGCCCGATGGCGATCCTGCAGTTCATGGTCTCCGGCAAAAAGCGAATCGCGCTCCCCGCCGCGATGGTCTGTGACCACCTCGTCACCGCGAACGCCGGCGCCCGTAAGGACATCGCTTTCGCGGACCACTACAACAAGGAAACGTACGACTTCCTCCGCACCGTGTCCCGCCGCTACGGCTTTGACTTCTGGCCCGCGGGTTCCGGCATCTGCCATCAGGTGTTCCTCGAGAACTACGACTTCCCGGGCGGCATGATGCTCGTCACCGACTCCCACACCCCGACCGCCTGCGGTCTCGGCATGCTCGCGATCGGTGTGGGCGGCGCTGACCTCGTGGACGCGCTGATGGGGTCCGAGTGGGAACTGAAGATGCCGAAGCTGATCGGTATCAAGCTCACCGGAAAGCTGCAGGGCTGGGCGTCGCCGAAGGACGTGATTCTCCGCGTCGCGCAGATCCTCACGACGAAGGGCGGCACGAACTGCATTATTGAATACTTCGGCGACGGCGCGGACACCCTCTCCGCGACCGGCAAGGCGACGATCGGCAACATGGGCGCTGAAGTCGGCTCCACGACCTCCGTCTTCCCGTATGACTCCCACATGAAGGCGTACCTGAAGGCCACGAACCGCGAAGCGGTGGCGGATCTCGCGGACGGTGTCGCGAAAGACCTGCGCGCTGACCCCGAAGTCCTCGCGAACCCGGAGAAGTACTTCGACCGCGTGATTGAGCTGAACCTCTCGGAACTGAAGCCCCTCATCAACGGCCCGCTTTCTCCTGACGCCGCGATGGAACTCGATAAGGTCGGTGACACGCTCGCGAAGAAGAATCTTCCGGAAAATATTGAGGTCGCGCTTGTCGGTTCCTGCACGAACTCTTCCTACGAAGACTTCACCCGCGCAGCCTCAATCGTGAAGCAGTGCCTCGATAAGGGCGTGAAGATCAAGACCCCGCTCATCGTCGTTCCGGGCTCTGTCCGTATTCGTGAGACCCTGAAGCGTGACGGCATTCTGCAGCAGTTTGAGAAGCTGAACGCCACCGTGATGACGACCGCCTGCGGCCCCTGCATCGGCCAGTGGGATCGCCACATCGGTGATAAGACGAAGGTGAACACGATTATCGAGTCCTTCAACCGCAACTTCGCCGGCCGCAACGACGGCAGCAAGAAGACCCAGGCTTTCCTCGCGTCTCCTGAAATCGTGGTCGCGATGGCGATTAACGGCGATATGCGCTTCAACCCGCTTACGAGCACGGTGACGGGCGCGAACGGCGTTTCCTTCAAGCTCGCGACCCCGGTCGGTGAAGAACTCCCGGCTAAGGGCTTCGCCACGAACGTCGGCGGCTGCATCATCCCGGACTTCAAGCAGGTCCCGGTTGTGGTGGCTCCGAACGCCGAGCGTATCCGCCTCCTCACCCCGTTCCCGGCCTGGAACGGGAAGGACTACGTCGATCTCCCGCTGCTGATTAAGGCGAAGGGCAAGTGCACGACGGACCACATCTCCCCCGGGGGCAAGTGGCTTCCGTACCGCGGCAACATCGACCGGATTTCCGATAACCTGCTCGAGCGCGCGACGAACGCCTTCAACGGCAAGAGCCAGAGCGTCTGGAACGTGGTGAACAAGGACTACGAGTCCCCCGCGAAGACCGCCCGTCTCTATAAGAACAAGGGCATCCAGTCGATCATCGTCGGCGACGATAACTACGGTGAAGGTTCTTCCCGTGAACACGCCGCTATGGAACCGCGTTACCTCGGCGTCGTGGTGGTGCTCGCGAAGAGCCTCGCCCGAATCCACGAGTCCAACCTGAAGAAGCAGGGTGTCCTCGCTCTCACGTTCGTGGACCCGAAGGATTACGACAAGATCCGCGAGAAGGACCGCATCTCGGTGCTCGGCCTCTCCCAGATCGCTCCGGGGAAGACCGTGACGATCGTCTGCAAGCATGAGGACGGCACTGAAGACCGCTTCCAGGCCCAGCATTCGTATAACGCGAAGCAGCTCACCTGGTTCCGCGCCGGTTCCGCGATGAACGCTCTCGGCAAGGCCTAAGCCACCCGCCGAAAGCCGTGAGAGACCGCCTTCTCCTTCTCTCCCTCTGAGAGGACGGTCTCCTAAATCTCCCATAACGGCTTGATGGATGGATCCGAGGAGTTCTCTCCTCTCCTGGATCCATCCATTTTTTTGCTTTGGGAACGCCGATTGGGTCCCCGGATAAAGCAAAAGGCCCGCGGTATGAATCGCGAGCCTTCTTTTTGCCGGATGGGTTTCAGACCCCCGTCCCTTGCCTTCACGGATGGGAACCCCCGTCCGTTCCTTTAAGTTACTGAACCAATCGCGCGAAGTCAATCCGAGCCAGCCGCCCCTCGGGGTTTCAGGCCGCGCGGACAAAAAAAAGGAGCTTATCGAAACGGCTCTGATAAGACTCCTTCGGACGGTGCCTGGAAGGCTGTAGGAGAGGTCCTCCAGGTCGCCGGTCGTTCCCAAACTCTTGATCCGGAATTTTCCCGGATCGGAATGCTTTACACGCCGTACACGCGGGTTTCTTCCGTCACCGTTTCGATGACGGGTTCCGGAGTCCCCGGTTTCACCACACGCTCACTGATCTGCTCTTCCGTAATAATGAGACGGCGGCGCTCGCAGATCACGCGGGCTTCTTCACGGAGAAGAGAAATGAGGTGCTTCATTTCGCCTTCACTCCGGGCGCGGGCCTCAATCTTCACTTCGACGCGGGTCGGGCCGCAGCTGAGCGGCACCCCGGTGTCGCCAAGCGACACCACGTGGGCTTCAGCCCCCCAGATCGCCTGGGCCGCGGTTTCAACCCGGAGAATGAGCTCCGCGGCACCGCTAATCGCGGCACCCGCCTCGGGCGCTTTCCCCTCAGTCTTGGTATTCGGTTCAATCACAAAAGCCACCCGGCGCGTCACGGGGGCGTCCGACCGGGGGTCGAACATGAGAGCGGACTTCACGCGCGATAGCACTTTCTGTCCAAATGCCATTTCAGTTCTCCTCCAGAATTCAGCTTTTTCGCTGCGCGGAGAAAGCCCCTAAGTGCTTTCTTCAGCGCTAATTTCGATTCTAACTGCCGGAATCTTTTTGCCAATAAGGCATTGTGATTAAAAGGAATTGCTTAGAAAAAAGAAGCACTTCCGCGTACCTCGGGCGACAGAAAAGCTCCCCCTCGGGACTCCGATCCGGCGCTCTGGAAAAAGTTTTCTCTCCATGATTCGGAATGCTTCCTCCCGATTGCTGTCAAAACCGCTCGGAATCCCGGCCGCCTTTCTTTCATCTTTTCCCCTGTTCTACAATTAAAAGCGAACAGCGAATCTGACACAAAAGTAATCAAACGCATATCGACAGGAGAACCACACCGGGATGATCCGACTGGCGAACGCGGTATCCGAATCAAAGGACGGATCTTCAATGAAAGCCATGAAAATGATTGGAAAGGACTGGGTGTTTCAGGAGTTTGTCCTCTGGCAGAGTCAGCTTCTGAAGATCCGGCGTGATTTCCACGCGCGCCCTGAACTCGGTTTCCAGACGCATCGGACAGCGAAGCGGATCGCGGACATCCTTCTCCGGTTCGGTGTCCGTCACATTGATCTGAAATCCGTCCCAGGGGGTGTCATCGCGGTTATCAAGCGCCGCCGGCCTGTCATGTTCCCCGACGACAAGTGGGAAAACATGCAGCCCGTAATCGCGCTTCGAGCCCGGATTGACGCGTCTCCGGTGACGGAACGAAGCGACATCTTTTACCGCAGCCGGAATCCTCGTGCCGCTCACACCCAGGGGCACGACGGCGAAATCGCCTGGCTTCTCGGGGTCGCCCGGGATTTCGCTCACGACATAAAGCTCGGCAATTCGACCCTCGTTCTGATTTTCGAACCCGGTTCTGAAACCGGGCGCGGGGCGGATGCGGTAATCAATTCGGGAATTTTTGAGAAATACGGAATTGAGACGATTTTCGGAGTCTGCGCGGATCCGACGCTCCCGATGGGAACCTATGGTTTTACGGCCCCGGAACCGGGTGCCGTGCCCGGGGCAGCTTCCGGCGGGAACGACCCGGAACGGGTCGGATACGCGCGCGATCTGATTAACGATCTATTCACCGATGCCGCAAGAACAGATCTTCCGCCGCTCCCCGTGCCGGACGATTTCTCCCGGTATCAGAGTATCGTGCCCGGCATCATGCTTCGGTTCGGTGTCCGCGGCCCCAAACATCAGGCATCGCTCGGGAGCCCGGAATTCGACTTCAATGATTCCGTGCTTCCGATTGTCTGTTCACTCACCGGCGGCTACGTCATGACCCTCCGGCAGGGCTGGTACGAAAGTCCGGCGTTGTATGAAATTTACTATACGGTGGTGTGGTACGACTGCCGGCAGTTTTACCCATCCGAAGGATAGAAAGCCCGGAGAAAAAGGCACGGTTCATCACGAGCCGTGCCTTTTCCTTCTGATCTATCAGAAAACGAGAATTTCGCCGTCCGCCGGGATCAGCGCGCGGCGCGGGTCCATCCCGAGACGCTGCGTGAGGAGCCGAAGCTCCGGGCGATGGAGTACGCAGTGGTTAAAACCATCCATATGAACCGCGACGATCGCGGCGTCCGGCGCTTCACGGTAGGCACGGATAAAGTCGGGACCGCCCATGATGATCGAGCTGCTCCACTCAGCCATCATCGCGTTTCCGGTGTTGAGCACGATGACACCGGGCTTAAATTTCTTAATGCGCTCAGACACCTCAGGAATCCAGACCGTGTCCCCCACCACGTAAACCGTCTTGCAGCCTTCGCGCTCAAAAATCACGCCCATCGGATGACCGAGGAAATCTCCCATGGCGCTATTCAGGATCTCCTCCGACCCGTGGTTGCCATTCGCGCGGAAAAGCGTGACGCCCTTAAACACCTCACCATCCCGCATAACACGGACATTCGTAAAGCCATCCGCCTCAACCTGGCAGCGCTCCTCTTCGTTATTCACGAAGATCAGGTGGTCCTTCGGCACCACACGGCGGGCTTCATCATCCCAGTGGTCAACGTGCGTGTGCGTGAGGATGATCGCGTCGCACTTCAGCACTTCCTCAACCGGGAACGGGAGCTCAACCATCGGATTCCGCTGAGACATGTTCATCGATTCCGGAAAACCGGAAAAGGCCCCCTTCTCAGCCAGCATCGGGTCGATCAGGAACGTTGTGCCGCCAAGCGACACCTTGATCGTCGCACTGCGGATCAGCTGGACTGTGCTGCATTCATGGATGGCTTTCATTGTCGTTAATCTCCTTTGATGGTTTTTTTGAATTCCCGCGGGGCGGTTTTCTCCGCCTCCGCTTTTCATGAAAACCATCCTACGGACGCACGGCTGTGACCGTGATAAGGTAAATTGACAGCTAACGATGGATTTCTGCCATTTTGGATTTCTGACTCATGACGCCTTATGACCTTCCGCTTCCGAATGTGGATCCGCTGCCGCCCGCTCACCCCGCGCGGCGCGCCGCGGTCATCGTGACCCCCGGAACCATCACGTATCTGCTGTCGATCCCGTGGCTCGTCATGCAGACGCTGCCGCCTGAGAAGCACCGGTGGCTTGTCACGCTCTGCGCTGAGGAACCCGGGAACATCCGGGCGCTTGGCGGCTTTGATGTGCCGGTGTCCGCAGGTCTTGAAGCGCTGGACGACGCGGATACCGTCCTGATGCCGCACTGGACAGATCCCGGGAAGGTTCCCTCCCCCGCGCTGATCGGGGCGCTTCAGAAAGCGGCGGATGACGGAAAGGAAGTGGCAGGACTATGCCTCGGCGCGTACCCGCTCGCCTACGCCGGCATTCTCGACGGCCACCGGGCCGTCACCCACTGGCGGTTCGCGCGGGACTTCCGGGCACGGTTCCCCCGCGTGGAGCTTGATCCCAAAGCGCTTTATATCGATGACCGGAACCGGATAACGTCTGGCGGCATCGCGGCCGGCAACGACTGCTGTCTTTACCTCTTCCGAAAGCATGAAGGCGCGGCCGCGGCGAACGACGTTGCCCGCAATATGCTGATCCCTCCGGTGCGGGATGGAGGCCAGGCGCAGTATATCGATGAGCCGCTTGCCCGCACGACACCGTCCGCGCGCCTCAACCTCGCGATGCGCTACGCCGAGGAACATCTGAGAGAGGAAATCACCGTGGAGAGTCTCGCGCGTGTCGCCTCGATGTCCCCGCGGAATTTCGCCCGGAGCTTCAGAAAGTTCGCGGGCGAAACCCCCGCCGCCTGGCTCCGGATCCTGAAACTCCGGAAAGCGGAAGAGCTCCTTGAAACCACCGACCTTCCGATCGCCGTGATCGCGGAGGACACCGGGTTTCAGTCACCGGTCACTTTCCGGCAGGCCTTTCAGACCGCGAAGGCGGTGTCGCCGCAAAGCTACCGGAAGACCTTCCGGGCAGAGGAAACAGAGCCTGAGAGCGAGGAATAAAAAATCCCCGAGGCTCACGGGAGCCCCTGGGGATCGGATGCGTTCAGAAGGCAGCCGCGCGGGCCGCGGCGAAGAACCTCACTGCTTCCGCCGCGGTACGGCGGAGGTTATCTTTCGCGGTTTCGGGATCCATCGCGGAGGCTTCGGTCGCGGGAATACCGATAATCGGGAAGAACGCGTCGATCCCGAGCGCGTGGATCGTCTCAGGGCGCTCTCCGATCGAGCCGCAGAGTTCCACCGCGACGCATTTGGGATTCAGCCGCTTCAGGAACCGGGCCGCGCCCGCGGGGGCTTTTCCCCGCGCGGTCTGAGAGTCAAGCCGCCCTTCACCCGTGATAAAGAGATCGGCGTCCGTGAGGTTTTTCGACACTCCGATCGTCTGCAGGACGAGGTCGGTGCCGGACACGAGTTCCGCCCCGAGCGCCGTCCGGAACGCGAACCCGAGACCGCCCGCCGCGCCGGCACCCGGCGCATCAGCCGCGTTCTCCATCCTCATCTGGGTCTCAATCAATCGAGAAAACCGGCCGATCGCCTCATCCATTTCGGCGAGCATATCGGGGGTCCCGCCTTTCTGCGGACCGAACACAAAGGAGCATCCATTCTCTCCGCAGAGCGGATTCGTGACATCGCAGGCGACGCGGAAACGGCACCCGCGGGTGAGCTTCAGAAGGTCACCGAGATCCGCTTCCGCGACCCGCTTCACATCGTCCCCTGTGCCGCCGACCAGTTCCCCGTTCGCGTCAAAAAACCGGGCGCCGAGCGACTCCATCATCCCAAGCCCGCAGTCGTTTGTCGCGCTTCCGCCGATTCCTATCACTAAGTCTTTGATTCCGCGGGTGATCGCGTGCCGGATCAGGTCACCGAGCCCGGCCGTCGTGGTCTTCCGGGGATTCCGGAAGTACGCCGGCACCTGCGTGAGACCCGCGGCATCCGCGGCCTCAATCAGCGCGGTAACGCGGGGCGTACCCGAGGCGTCCTCAACGCAGACCATGCCGTACGAGCTTTCAACGAGGGTGCCTAGCGGTCCCCGGACCACCACAGGCACCATTTCGCCTCCGAGCGCGTTCACGATAGCGGATACCGTACCTTCACCGCCGTCCGCGAGCGGCATCAGGATAATGTCGGCGTCAGGCAGCGCGTCCGTCACACCTTTCGCCGCAGCCTCTCCCGCCTCAAGAGAAGTGAGAGACCCTTTAAACGAATCCATCGCGATCACGATTTTCATAATCCAGTAACTCCTTCTCTTATTTTTCTGCGGGGATCAGGCTTTGGTGCCGGATGATCCTTTGCGGCTCGGGGACTGAAGCGGCCGGTCAAAGAACCGCACCGCCGTTTTATGCGCGATCTCCCGGAGAATCATCGCGGTCTCGGGGGTGAGATCGCAGTCTTCATTCACGCGCCGCACGTTGATCCCGAAAACGGATTCGAGAATGACGGCCGCGAGGAGATAGCTCCCTTCAGGCGTCGGGTGAAGCTTATCCTCGATCCGAAGCGGGATCGTCGGCGCGAACTTCTCCGCCTCCGCGAACGCAAGCCCGGCCGGAACCGCCATCGCGTGATTCGCGTTCGCGACCGCAAGCACCGCGTCCGCGAGCTCTTCAGTCATCTCTGGGCGGTCCGCGTAAGCCCAGGTGATCATGAAGATCGGTTCCGTTCCGTGAGAGCGCGCGATCGCGGCGTCCCGCGCCGCGGTTTCGATAAACCGGTCCCGGAGATCCGGGTGGATCGGTCCCTGGGTGCTGTCACAGAGAATCACGGCGTCCCAGAGTTTCTTCTGCGGCTCACGCCAGACAAGGCGGTTTGTGCCGTCGTTCTTGATCGCGTAGGACGCGATCGCGTCCGGACGGAAATAGCTTTCGAGATCGTGCCAGTAGAGGCTCGCCCCGCCGATCGCGATGAGGTTCGTGCGGCAGGAGGCCTTCGGGTCCGCCCCGGCAAGGAGCTTCCGCACGAAACGGTGAACGCCATTATTGAAGAAGAAAAGGGAGTTCCCGACAAAAAGCAGTGACTCAGGCGCCGGGATCTTCGTGATCTCAGGCTGCACGTGATGCGGCAGACCGGTTTCGGGGTTCCGGTACGGGACGAAAGTGGTTGTCATCTTGGGGTCTCGGCCTCGGGGGCGCGGCGCGGTTATATTTTTTCCAATATACCGCCGGAGATCTTCCTAACAACCTGATACCCCTAGGTAAAAAGACAGACTTGAAGCGGGGTCAGCGCAAAAGATGAGCGATTTTTGTCTGGTTTTTGTCTTTGGCTCACGCAAAGACCCGGATAGGCAAGACCTAATGCTTCAGTCAATAAAAAAACCGCGCCGATGGTTTGACCCAGCGGCACGGCCGACTCTTCAGAGAATCCGCGGTGCACTCACGCCGCGGATTCTTCCCTTCTGAATTACATCTCGAACTTCGGAGCGATCAGATTCTGGAAGGAGAACACTTCGTTCCAC
>ERZ837380.2868-NODE-2868-length-17333-cov-3.282556_pt1 | contig 17333 bp, 12 predicted proteins | sample MGYA00519685_ERZ837380 | MGnify/ENA primary metagenome ERZ837380 (study PRJEB31850, sample SAMEA3708817) | human gut metagenome | biome: human gut; feature: human-associated habitat; material: faeces | place: China | collected 2014 ...
CTGAAATGATTTCCCCTGCATCTTTGCAAATATGTCATCTGGAATTGGTGATTTGGTAAATGACTGTGTGTTCATATGTGACTCCTTTACTTTTCTGGTTATAGCTTCATTATATGAGATATTTTATCATAAGACCTACCAACGTGTAACAAAATGAAGATTGAGTATGTCTATAAAACACGTTTGCGAAAGCAACCTGCAGGAAAAGCCTACTAGATTACATATAAAAGAAGTATTAGTGGGCTTTTTACACTGACAATAAATCTTGTCTATCTTAACAGTCGATTTAATATAAAAAATAAACCTACTACAAACAGGTAATCTCCCGATATAGTAGGCATTTTCTTTTGAAAGCTTGAAATCTTTCTCAGATTTGACCCACTAAATTGACAATGCATCATCAATTCGTAGGTTTTTCTTATTAATACGCACAGAATCCAGCAGGTATTTAGTACTCAAATTCAACTATCCTGCAATTCTCACATATACAAGCTTCCACTTTCGTTCTGTGGCTCGCCTTAAGCGATGTGATTTCAACAAATCCTTTGGCTGTTCTCGCATTTGTAAATACTCCAGGCACTTCATCGGCAAAACTGAATGCACCATCCTTACTGCTGAAAAGGTACCCTTTTCTCATCTCCTGATTACATTTTGGACAAATCATACATAACACCTCATTCCTTGATATCTTTGCTAAGAACTGACATTGCCATGCTAAGTTTTTCTTCAAACTGCTCCGCTTTAACAAGCGCTATGCCCTCATTGTCATCGCCAAGCACAACCAGCCTGCTGCCATTCACCAGTCCAAAAGTCTCTCTAGCCTCTTTAGGAATAACTATCTGACCGCGGTCATTCACTGTGACAACACCCCACATGTGTTTGCCTTTCGGTGCTGGTGTCATCTTCTGCCCTTCAAGCTGCACATCGTCCTTTATTAAGGAATCCATCGTCACGCCATAAAATTCCGCAAGCCTGCCGCATTTTTCAATATCAGGAATTGTTTCACCACGCTCCCATTTGGCGTATGCCTGTCTCGATATTCCAATGACCTCTGCGATATCCTCCTGCGTCTTACCCGCAAGCGACCTCAGCATAATAAGATTCTCCTGTAGCATAATGTCAGTCCTTTCTGTTGTTATGTATGTATTATAATCCTTGTAAAATGTTGATTCCACCAATTGTAGTTGTCAGAAAAGTGGGAATTGTGGTGGCGTTGGTTGCGTGGAGGGGATTGCATTTATCAATCATATTGATCCTGTCAAAAGCGCATAATTTAAAGCCACTATTTTGTTTAATAACATATCCTATCTTCAAGAAAATCAAACATATAATTGTATCGTATTTTATATTCCACTATGTAACTATTAATTCAATACACATGTTATAACCGGAATGTGATTTATCATAATTTACATCCCACTATGTAACTATTAATTCTCATCTGCATAAAGGGCAAATACTGTATTAAGAAGATTTACATCCCACTATGTAACTATTAATTCCGACCAAAGATACTTCTTTGTCGTGTCGGTTGTCTGATTTACATCCCACCATGTAACTATTAATTCTTACTCATACATTGATTCTGCAAGTCCTACTAAAAAATTTACATCCCACTATGTAACTATTAATTCGTGCTGTAATTCACCTGTGACGGATTCCGTCACATATTTACATCCCACTATGTAACTATTAATTCTACGTAGCCTTAAGCTCATCAATATTTGTTATTCTCATTTACATCCCACTATGTAACTATTAATTCAATGATGATTTATCGGAAGATACAAGCGATGTATTATTTACATCCCACTATGTAACTATTAATTCTGCATTCGTCTTTTCGATAAGTGATTTGATATTGTCATTTACATCCCACTATGTAACTATTAATTCCTGCTTAATACGCAAGCAGTCTTTTATATAAGTGACATTTACATCCCACTATGTAACTATTAATTCAGGCAGGTTAGATAGGAGAGGTTCAATAATACATCATTTACATCCCACTATGTAACTATTAATTCTAAGCTGTAAATGTTGTCGTATATTGGTCACTTGTATTTACATCCCACTATGTAACTATTAATTCTGAACTCGTCCATTGTTATGAGGTCGTTCAAATATATTTACATCCCACTATGTAACTATTAATTCCTGTCGCTTTTTAACTCAAACAGTCCTTGCCAGCAAATTTACATCCCACTATGTAACTATTAATTCGGCATCTGCAGTTGCAGTTATGAATGAGATAAGTGAATTTACATCCCACTATGTAACTATTAATTCTTTGATGTCGAGGTATTCAACGAGATTCCGTTCTTTATTTACATCCCACTATGTAACTATTAATTCATGAAAGGCGTTTCATGTTCCCCCTTGACCTACTTTATTTACATCCCACTATGTAACTATTAATTCCCGTAATTTTATATACAGCTTTAAACCTCTAATCTAAAGCTGTTATTTGTCGTTCTAATAAAATCTCGCATATATTACTAATGTCATTTTCAATAAATTCAAATTAAACGCATAAATTAAGCCTTTGTCGACCTTGCTTATATTTTACACTATAATAGGTCGACAAGCAATTTCAAATATATCTTTATCATTTTTCACTTATAACTTTTCTTGCTTTTCCCACAATTCACAAAATACATAAGTCGATGTCAAATCAATGCCATTGCTAATTGTAAAAACAGTGATATTTTTACCCTTGAGAATAATTTCATAAGTACCTCTAAAATGTTTATATATTGTTTAAGGCATTCAAAACTTTGCTATCAGATTCCATATTAAATAAATCTTTTTCATCCCAAAAACATTTTCAATTCCTCAAATTGTCTAATTTGTAAGTCATATTCTTTTAATTTTATCTTTTAAATATATCATTGTTCTGTCTATTTACTACTATATTTTCTCACCAGTTCCCTATCGCTGGCATATATTCACCATCAATTTTCTACTGTATTACCCATGATGCAACCAGCGTATTCATGATAAAAAGGTCAAAAAAGATTACAAACAGGATTAGAAACAGCAATATGCAGGCAGAATGGTTGAGCAGTTTGACAGGCTGTCAAAATATTCGTTAGATTCGGATAATAAGAAAATGTATGAGGTAAGGAAGGAACAGTGGGAGAATGTTTCAAAAGAATATGAGAGGGGATATATAGATAATAATTCTCAGAGAATAGGAACGAATAAAATAGACCTAGACTATATTAATTCCAAAGATTATACGGATAAATATATGAAGATTAGCAAAGATATGGAATTAAATAATGTAATATATAGTAAATCAATGGATATATTGAGAAGTAATAACAGTAGTGATACTGAGGGATTATGTGTGATAAGCGTTTCTAATAGACAGGTGTTGCTTAATGTAAGGGGAAAGCCTGATGCAATAGGTGTTGAACTAAATAAGAAGCAAATGTCTATAATAAATAAGCACAAAAATGATATAATAGGAATACATAATCATCCAACAAATTTATTACCTAATGGAAGTGATTTTGTTGCTGCTGGGGCAAGAGGATATCAATATGGAATAGTAGTAACACATGATGGAAGAATATATAAATATTCCGTAGGAGATAAACCATTTTTACCTTATTTGTTAGATAACAGGATTGACAAATATTGTTCAAAAGAATACAATTTAAATATTAAAGAAGCTTACGAAAAAGCACTTAATGAGTTTAGAAAGGAGTATGGTATATCATGGCAGGAAATAGAATAAGATGTTATTTGGATGTTGTGATACATCATCCGGATTGGACAATAGAAGATTTTGAAAAAGAAGAAGAAAGGCTTAAAGAAGAAAGTGATAAACTTACGGATTGGCCAGAAATAAAATAATCAGTTTTGTAGCCACCAGTCGCAAGATTGGTGGTATTTTTATACCCAATTTTAAGAAAGTGAGGATTTAGAAATGAAGGATTATATTGGAGTAAAAGTGGTGGCAGCAGAGCCAATGAGCAGAGGCGAATACAATGAATACAGAGGATGGAAGATACCAAGTGATGAGAACCCAGCAGATGAAGGTTATCATATAAGATATTCTGATGAATATGAGAGTTGGTGTCCTAAGAAACAGTTTTATGAAGCGTATAGAAGATGTGATAATATGACATTTGGAATTGCTATTGAAGCACTGAAAAAAGGTAAGAAAGTAGCAAGAGCTGGATGGAACGGTAAGGGAATGTTTTTATATTATGTTCCAGTGCATATGCTCCTTGTACAGAAATTGCAGCAAGTCTTGTTAATGAGAATGGATTAGTAGAGTATGGAGCATATATCGCCATGAAAACTGCACAGGGGAATGTAGTCCCTTGGTTAGCAAGTCAGACTGACATGCTTGCAGAAGATTGGATTATAATAGAATAGTCCGAAGTTGCACCAGTGCAACAGAATAACGATGAAAAACATTTCTCTTGAAATTACACCTATTCGCAGATTTACATTCCACTATGTATCTATTAATTCTTTCAAGCTCGATAATAAACAGTGTGTCAGTGTTATTTACATCCCACTATGTATCTATTAATTCTCAATCACATAAATAATACACTGTCCGTCATACTCTATTTACATCCCACTATGTATCTATTAATTCCATCTACCTTAAGTGCAATCTTAGCTTCTGTATCCTCATTTACATCCCACTATGTATCTATTAATTCTGTTTGTTGCGCTTGCGGATATCCGCAGGGAAGAAAATTTACATCCCACTATGTATCTATTAATTCCGGGCGTCCGAACTTATAAAGGAGTATTAAATTTAATTTACATCCCACTATGTATCTATTAATTCCTGGTAACGCATCTTCAATTGTCCATGTAGCTAAATTTACATCCCACTATGTATCTATTAATTCGCTGGTTGAATATATCGAAGAATAATGTCGATAATTTATTTACATCCCACTATGTATCTATTAATTCTAGAGTGGATGGACGAATACTACTCTATCCGTCTTTCATTTACATCCCACTATGTATCTATTAATTCCTGGTACGCCAGCCTTTACGCCCTGCCTCTTTAGGTATTTACATCCCACTATGTATCTATTAATTCCCATACTCAGCCAGCTTATCACCGCATTCCTTAGTATATTTACATCCCACTATGTATCTATTAATTCATATATAGAGTCAATATCACTTTGGTTAGCAATATCTATTTACATCCCACTATGTATCTATTAATTCAGGTTGTACGATGAAAGAGATAAAAGCTTTGAAATTAATTTACATCCCACTATGTATCTATTAATTCAGGAATGCCTTGTCGGTATTCCTCTTTTTTAATGAAATTTACATCCCACTATGTATCTATTAATTCCAATTCTATCACCACTCTCAATATACAAATGTATAATTTACATCCCACTATGTATCTATTAATTCAGCAGCCAGACAGGAAAAGAATCTGTAGATATCAAAATTTACATCCCACTATGTATCTATTAATTCCTGATCAAGGAACACAAGCAGCCATTAAAAAGCTATATTTACATCCCACTATGTATCTATTAATTCCTTCTGCCCTATTAGACAAGGGGGCAGTTTTAAAAATTTACATCCCACTATGTATCTATTAATTCAAGGGGTGAGCCTGATGCTTCTAAGTGATAAGTATATTTACATCCCACTATGTATCTATTAATTCAACTGCAAAATCCAAGGGAACAACCCAATTAATATAATTTACATCCCACTATGTATCTATTAATTCATATTCGCTCTAATTATCAATGTCGTTGATGTTGATTTACATCCCACTATGTATCTATTAATTCAGTGATTATTATTCGTTAAACTTTGCTAATTCCGTATTTACATCCCACTATGTATCTATTAATTCTGAAAGCAGCAGCAAAGGACGAGAGTTTTGTTGTGATTTACATCCCACTATGTATCTATTAATTCGAAATCCGCATACAGTGAAAAAGGCGGGGGAATCAGATTTACATCCCACTATGTATCTATTAATTCATGGACTAACAAGTTCGCAAGTACAGGCTTTCACATTTACATCCCACTATGTATCTATTAATTCCGTAGGTGGAGCAATTGCAACAGGTGGGGCAACGGCATTTACATCCCACTATGTATCTATTAATTCCATAGTCAATTAAACTAATACCAATTATGTTTTGCAATTTACATCCCACTATGTATCTATTAATTCACGGATACTGCATCTCCTTCACCTGCTACGATCATATTTACATCCCACTATGTATCTATTAATTCCAGAATTGCGGATATAAGATGTTCTTCCAACAGGTATTTACATCCCACTATGTATCTATTAATTCGATGACATAAGCATGGATATAAGCTTTACTGACAAATTTACATCCCACTATGTATCTATTAATTCGAGCTTGCCTTTACATTTGACAGTACCCTGCTTATATTTACATCCCACTATGTATCTATTAATTCTCTGGCAGAACAAAACAACTTTATTCAATTACTGCCATTTACATCCCACTATGTATCTATTAATTCCATTGTGCAGCCAATAACATGATCACCACCACTATCATTTACATCCCACTATGTATCTATTAATTCTAGTAGTTCTAAATCCTCTTGGGATGGTTCTACGTTATTTACATCCCACTATGTATCTATTAATTCAGAGCAGAGCCAGGACGAGTTATTTACTTCAAAGATATTTACATCCCACTATGTATCTATTAATTCATAAGGACGAGTTTAACCCGATTGTGGTTGAACCTGATTTACATCCCACTATGTATCTATTAATTCGTCAATGACATAGATAATACACTGTCCGTCATAATCTATTTACATCCCACTATGTATCTATTAATTCGTAATCTGGATGGCGGTAATTTTCAGAATTATAATTCATTTACATCCCACTATGTATCTATTAATTCCAATGTACTTGACGCATCAAGTGCCGCTTTAAGGAAATTTACATCCCACTATGTATCTATTAATTCTGATAAGGCGGTTACAGGACAGCTTACTGTTACAAATTTACATCCCACTATGTATCTATTAATTCCTGCTTCTTCAATTCTCTCCTCAATCTTCTCTATAATTTACATCCCACTATGTATCTATTAATTCTTATGCAGAGCTTACAGGTGCGATTTACCGCATGTTATTTACATCCCACTATGTATCTATTAATTCTTGCTTTTCAGGATGATGCTATGGCTGCACTAAGATAATTTACATCCCACTATGTATCTATTAATTCACGCAAAGTAACGCCGTAAGAACAACGTACATTAATTTACATCCCACTATGTATCTATTAATTCGCGCAAAAAGCGCAAAGGTGAAAAAGAATGAAATTATTTACATCCCACTATGTATCTATTAATTCTAGTTCGGGCGTCCGAACTTTCAAAGGGGTAAATATAATTTACATCCCACTATGTATCTATTAATTCTAATTGCAAAAATTGACATTGCAACAGGTATTACAAATTTACATCCCACTATGTATCTATTAATTCGAACTATCATCTGCTGGCTCTGTCAGCTTATTTATCATTTACATCCCACTATGTATCTATTAATTCCCAGCAGCTATTTTCTTTCCCATACCAGAAAAGAATTTACATCCCACTATGTATCTATTAATTCCTTAGCAGATAATTCAGATAGTCCAAAGTTAGTCAATTTACATCCCACTATGTATCTATTAATTCGTGGATTTTTAAAGACTGTTGGCATTGCTACTACATTTACATCCCACTATGTATCTATTAATTCAAAACTTTCAGAGCCGACGGACAGCAGTAGTTCTAGATTTACATCCCACTATGTATCTATTAATTCTTGATGAGGCTCATGAGCTTTTTAATTCTCGAAGTATTTACATCCCACTATGTATCTATTAATTCCGGAGCATTTCCATATTGCCGCCATAATATAAATAACATTTACATCCCACTATGTATCTATTAATTCTGATGACCTTGTCTGACACTCCGGCAACCGTCAACAATTTACATCCCACTATGTATCTATTAATTCCGCCGACAATGCTTCTGACGCTTATTTCCTGATATAATTTACATCCCACTATGTATCTATTAATTCCCGTAATTATTAAAGCCTCTCTGTTTCTCAACTCTGAAGCGTTATTCTGTCTACCCTTTAAATCCGCCAACAGATTACTAATACTTTATGCCCTGAATATGCCAGAAGCATAGCAATATCGCCATTGTCGACTCTGTGCATATTTTACACTATTTCTGGTCGACAATCAAATTATGAAACTCGTCAAATCATCTTCCTTACCCCAAAATTCTTTATCCAGCCATTTTTCACTCCTGCTTTTGAATAAAATGACTGAATCCAGATTAGTATTAACATGTGGTTTCAACTCACGTCGTAATTTTTCTAATTGAACTGTTGATATTTCTCCTTCAAAGACAGAATTCTGAATATGTGTCAGATACTTTTTGCAGATTTTGAAAATATGTGACCATCTCTTTTGCCCATTTTCATCTTTACTAACATCATATACAAGTACAATATACATATACTACCACCATATTCTAAACCCTTCATATTCTTTCTCACCTATTAAATGCTTTATAAGCTTATATGCTTCTAACCTCATCAGATACTGATAAGACACCTGCCTTCCCAATTCTTTATGCATTATCGTTTTCTTCATACGATTCTCAAATTCTGAAACAATAAGTTTAGAAGCTTCTTTCTTAAGATGAAGATAGTTAAGTTCTTTTGTAAAGCTGTCTTCTGTTATCTGTCTTCTGTTTAACAACGAAAATATCAATCTGTCTCCAATCAATGGTTTAAATACTTCCGATATATCCAGACATAATGAATATCTTCTTACTCCCGGTTCATGCAGATAACTTATCGTTGGATTCAGTTGTGTATGATATATCTCGCTTAATAAACGCGTATACACCAGGGAATTAACAAATGAAATCAATGAATTAATCATATTGTCTGCCGGATGCATAACACGCTTATCAAACTGTATATCCTGATTAACAATCACATTCCATGCTGCATAATATCTCTTTCTTATATTTCCTTCAATCCCCATCAATTCTTCTATTGTCCTTGCTTTACAAAGAGTTCCACGAAGTGAATCTATATCCCTCATATATTCCGAGACATCTTTTTCGCGGCCATTATAATATCTGAGATTTCTATATATATTATCTGCTGCCGCCTGTATAAATTTTATGGCAATATCCAATCTCTTATCATAATCCACATAATGTTCAACCTGCTTAACCAGCAACTGACCTGCTGGATTTCCATCCTTTGGATAAAAACTTCCTGAATAATAATTATAATAATTAAAGAAATGTATAGGTATTCCATACTGCGATATATAATTAAGAAATGTCGTATTAAACGACATTTCAGACATTACATATATATCTGAAATTCTTTCAATTGGAATATCTCTTTTTTCTCCGTCATAAGCAGTGAACTGTAATGTATTATCCTTGCGTTTTAAATCCCCATTATTATACACATAAAAACTCTGTTTCAATTATCATCACCTTCTTCTGTCTATATAAAACACAAATCATAATATGCACATTTTTTGCATATCTTTTTCTCTTCCAGCTTCGGCGGATACTCCTGATTCTTCACACTAATGATTTCTTTTATAATATCGTCTAGTTTTTTACAGTCCTCATCCGACAATTCTACATCAACATTTTTCTTCAGCAGCAGATAGTCTATCACGCCATGAAGTCCATCCACATTTCTTTTTTTCAGGTAATATAGATAATACTTAACCTGCCATATTCCAGCGTCCTCTACTGCTTTGCTTTTCTTCACTTCATGCAATTCTTTATGTTCACTTATAAAATCAATATTAATAATGCCATCTATTTCAATATGCTTATCATCCAGCTTGTAACTGTTCTCATCCAGCAATTTTCCAAGCTGCACATTTTCATTCTCATCTTCCATATTAATCTGATGACAAAAATACCATAACTTTCTTGAGCACACGAAATAATAATAAATCATCACTCCTGTTATTCTTTCTTCCATAAAATGCTCCTATCGTATGAATATTCAGACAAATATATCTCTTTCATATTCGCCTAAAACTAACCCTGCTCCTGTTAAATCCACAACATTGAAATCGTACATAATACATGATCTATGAATATCACTACCATATATTACATCACGATCTATCCCATCCGGATATTTCTTATAAGCATATAACTGTATAGAAATCACATATGAATCCAGCTTTGTTCTTGCGTCATTCTTCTCTCTTCTATCAGCATCAGAGCTATGCATTATATCAATACACTCGCTTATAACTTCACGATTATCTTCATATACGTCATCAGGAATAATTTTAATACTGTTAATATCCCTGAATTTTTCATCAGCTTCACTTTTACTGTATTCTGCTGGTGTCAGTTCTTTAAACATTGCAAGAAACTTCTCTATATCCCTGTAATAATCCGTATCCTTTATCTCATCTGTACAGTATACTTTATTGATATATTCAGATTTGTCTGATTCTGTCATAACTCTGCCAATATATTTTTCTAAACACTCAACAGAACGAGTGTATATCTCACGATTATATATAGCCCGGCTGACTCCTACTCCATTTGCATTAATGTATATATGTATATTGGCCTTATCCGGAATATACCGACCTTTCCTGTTGCATCTTCCCATTCTCTGCAACAAACTATCAGCCGTACTCATCTCTGTATACAACACATCAAAATCAATATCCAGACTTGCCTCAACTAACTGTGTTGTTACCCATATTTCCGTTTCATTTTCACTATCTGAGAACTTTATAATCTCATTTTCCAGCATTCTCTTATGTTCTTTGGTAAATCGTGCATGCAGAAGATGAACATTATCTGTTTTTTCGGTCAGGCTTTTATATATCTGCTGTGCCTTTTTTACCGTATTGCATATTACAAGAACCTTTTTACCATAGCTATCTTCTACAACCCTATCTATTTCTATATCGCCATCTTTTATATCTATCCAATGTCTTTTAAGATCCGATAATACAGAAAAATCCCTGTATTCATACTGACTATCAGCCATCAATCCATATTTATGCATAAGACTTCCCAATACCGGTGGAAATGTTGCTGTTATTATGGCAAATTTTCCCCCCATATCAGTCACTATCTTTAATCCATATATTATTGCTGCTATTACTGATGGACTATATGCCTGTATCTCATCAATAATTATCTTAGAATATTTCAATGTAGCTGCAAATATTTCTGTTCCCAACGCCTTATACACAAACTTAAACAACTGATCTACTGTACATATAGTAAGTGGCTGAGATAATAATTTTGCTTTCTGATATTTTTCATATCCATCAGAATCTGTTTCGTTTACCTGGTCTTCAAAATAATAGTGCATACTGTCTGAATGAAGTATTGCCACGTCCTTATATTCATACCTGTCTCTTATTCTTTCATATATTGCATTCGATGATACTACATATGGCAATGTATAAAATCCCTTTTCACCATTAAGCCATAATAATGATGCCTCTGTTTTTCCCATTCCAGTTGGTGCAACCACAACAAGATTCTTATCACATTTATCTCTCATATACTCCTGAACTTGTCTTAATCCATGCTGTTGAAAAATGTTTTCTATAGATGTTTTAAGATATTTTGTTGTGAAATCAGAACAATCCTCTGCTTCTGTATAACCAGCACTCACTGTATAATCAAATTTATTCAGCAGACCTTTGATTAGCACAAATTCCTGCCATTCATGCAAATATTCATTCTTATCATAACAGCTCATGATGTATTTGCTTCCCGATATGCTGCCTGTGTTTCTGAACAGAAGATATTTATTTATACCAGATACCTTAGCTTTGATACTTTCATCATTTAAAAAATCCCTTATATATGGGTTATAGTATTCCTTACAGAAATCTAATATTATATCATCACCGTTTTTATCTTCTCTGACATGATGATGATATACTGCTGTATAGAAAGCTTTATAATCATCATTATCTGCTTCTGGTATATGATTCTTAAATTCTTCAGGCGATGTAGTCATTGCACTTAAAAATCCGTGTGGTATCTCCTGAGTCTTTATTGCATCCAGCTCTTTATTTATCTTAGATTGAAAAACAATGTTTGCCTTTCCCAGGTCATGCACTCTGCATGCTTCTATTATTATTGCTTTTTCTTTTTCTGTAAAATAATGTCCGAATTTTTCAAAAAAATCCTGTGCACATTTAACTGTATCATCCAGATGCTGTTTTAATGTCACCTGTTCTTCTTTAGAACCCCCATTCGGAACTGACTTTGCAAAATATTCCATCTACCCCTCCATACATTTAAATCCACAATGTAACTATTAATAAAATCTCATCACGCAAATATTACAACATCTTCATCATCCGTATCATCTACATACGCTCTTTCCAGGCATTTATGAGGCGGGCAGTAATATGCCTTAACTCTTCCACCTTCTTTTTCAGACTTCCATCTCCTTAACCCCTGTTTAGTTATCTCATATTCTTTATTTAATGTATAAACAGTTGCTTTAACATGTTCTTCCCCCATGTAAGACACAGGAATATACATACCGTGATTAGTCAGTACTTCTTCATCTTCTTTTAATGAAACAATTCTGACATCTCTTATATCTATAATATCCTCATATCTTCCAAGAGACAGATATGTTGGCGGATTCTTAAGTGCCTGATATATTATTTCAAAATCAGCCTCATCCTCTGGCACAATATGTATTATGAGCTTGCATTCACATAACAGTTCAACATTGGCTATTCCCTTAAATATTCCATAATTACCGCCATCTTTTACGCATATCTGATGCCTGCCTTCTTCATATCTGGCACCTGCTGAAAATGAATAGCGTGTATACAGATCTGATATAGTCCCTTTGTTATCGCCCTGAATACTCAGCTTCATTTTGTGATACTCTTTAAATCCACATGCGGCATGTATCATTCCACTTACTGTTGAATATGGTGGAAGAGGATAGGTCTCTTTAATTATAAAACTGCTCGGTTTTCTATAATTAACAAGATTCTGAAAACAATCCAGTCTTATTGCTCTATGCATAGTACTCATCCACTTTCTTCTTAAACTCTTCAAATGCTTCTGCTATTGTTACAGCCCCAAGTTTTTCCTTAATCTGACTGTCATTATTAAAGATTCCTGATGTTACTCCTACTATTGTAGAATTTTCAAGATCTTCACTGCTTTCTTTCATTTCTACCAATGTATCAACATTTATCATATTATTATCAATCTTAACTATATTTTCAAAAAACGGATTCTTTCTTTCATAGTTACCACCTATGATAAATAATGGAGATAAATTTTCTCTCCTGCCGCGTATATCTCTATAAAGATACTGAACGGTTTCAAGAAGTGTTTTAACCCTTTTAGCTTTTTCCTCCTTTGATACATTAATCTCTCCATCAATTCCAACCCTGTCAAGATCCACTGAAATTGTATATGCATAATAAGAACGGTGAATTTCACTCTGTGCAATACCATTGTCAAGATTCTGGCGCTTAGCTAATCCCATATTAGTAAGAAACTCCAGCTCCCCCTGATATGGTTCAAGTGATATAGCGTTGCTAAGTCTAGCCACTGCACTTCTTGTTGATGCACCTCCCCTTGCATTATCGTCCTTTGCCATTGTCTTCATATAACCAAATAAATCTATTTCTGGGTAATCCTCAATAGTAGCTGATGGAGCAAACTGTACAACTCCGCTCTTATCCTCGACAGGTGTGTTATCCCACTCAGCCTGCTGTACAATATTATATCTTATTGCCTGCCTTGATATATATGAATACTGGCTTGCATTACCTCTTGTCATTTTCTTAATATTAGAAATATTACCTAATCCTTCTCCATAATTCGCACTCTCTGCAACAAATACTATTGTCATTGTCAATCCGTTCTTACTCATCTAAATAACCTCCTCATTCTTCTTATTCTGTCTGCATCCTTTTAATCCCAAAACAAATGCATATCCATATTCTTCAAATAACTCCTGATTTTTCTGGATATATACAAACTCTCTTGGAATAACTAATTTATCAACCTGTCCCACTTCAGCTGGCACCTTACAGGTACAATATAATCTCATTACAATATCCAGAAATTTTCCTGTATTTCTCGTAGATAATGCATTAAGAAGCTGATATATTGTTCCTTTGATACATTCATCATCCTTTGCCCCTTTTGAAGACAATATGGCAGTTCTTAAAGCAAAACCACTATCCATTACTGTTATACTTCCCATTTCTATAACCTTACCTCCATTTCCTTGCAAATCCTTATCTTTCTTAACAAGTGCACTATACAACATTACAACATATATCCAATAAGCAGTTACTATCTGTCCCGCATTATCAGAATCAAGATTATTCTTAAGCACTTTCTTTAGAAGCAATTCCTGACTTCTATGTTTCAGAATATTCATAACTACATTTTCGTATATATTAAGATAATCCGCTCCAATTCTTGTGTAAGGATATTTTCCTAAATACTCTAAAGCTTTTCTTACCTTTTCATCATTAAATGTCTGAAGTGCTTCATTACTTATTACAGAAAAGATATATTTATCCTTCTCATCTGTTCCCTTTAAAATAACCTGAATATTGTTAAGCTGTTCAACTTTACAATCCATCAACTGCTTCAACATTCTGGCAAACCATTGTGTATATCGTTCAGCTTCTTTTTTCTCTGCCTCTGTCACAATCTTTCCACTCCTGCTATTAGAAGCCAGTAACTGATTAATTGATGAATTAGTATTCATAAATGCAAAACGCTGTCCTAAAAGTGTGAATCCAAGCGGACTGGCAGCATATACAAATGCGCATGCAGGACACAAAAAGGCATCTACTTTACAATTCCAGAATGCAGACTTTTTTCTTGCAAGATCATCTGCCATATCCTTCATAAAAGCAATAGAAACACGTTCCTTGTTTCCCATTGGTCTTCCACAGTCTATACACATATCCTTATCTTTATCATGATTTGTCCTGATATATTCTTTAAATGGTTTTGTAAAATCCTGTTCAAACAATATACGCATGTCCTTCTTTGCATTAGCTCTTAGCAGAAAACATTTACCATCCCAGAAACGGTTAATATAGTTATATATGACGCTCTTCATTACAAATGTTTCTTTACACTTTGGCTGCATTATAAAGTTCCTGATACCTTCAAGCCTCTGTTTTAGTTCTTGTGATGTTGATTTCGCATTTAATTTATTTTGCTGAAGATTCACATATATCTCAGACCCATCAACTTCGTTTCTTATATTTTCAAATCCAGCCTTATAACTATTGGACAAAAGCTTATCATTTATAAACTTGATATCTTCCTTATCTTCTTTAACCAGCTTGTCCGGATTCCATTGGTCATTATCAATTTTGCATATAATCTTGTTAATTTTGTCTAATATTCCTTTATATACTGTAAAATCTCCATAATAGTTAACACAGGCATCAAAATACATTCCAGTCCAGTCACACTGCTGCACGAAATCCTCGTCAAGCCATAATCCCTGCTCATACAGTTCAAGCCCATCTACCGGTCTGTTCTGCATTTTTATGCCATAATCCTTTCCGCTCTCTGCATCTGACATATCCAGCATATAGTTAAGACCTACTATCCCCGTATTTTTCAGGAAATCTCCCATAGTTACCAGATATTTACCCACATTCTGTCCCTCCTTTCCTAAAATTATAGTAATATTTCGAACTTACCGTGACCTTCTGATCTTCTGGCACCCAGCCCTGCCTGATAAAGAATATTAAGCAGCTCGCAATTACCGCTAAGCTTATATATTCCAAGGTTAGCATCAACCTTTCTTCCAAAGCAGTTAACTACTACTTTTCTTGCTTTGACAGGTTCTATTGATAATCCTTCTGTATCAACCCCGATTTCCATTTTCTGAATAAAAATCTCTACATTTTCACATAATGCCTTTGAAAATCCTTCATCTGCATATGTATAATAAATGTCTTTGTTAGTCACACTGTCGTGCCGTCTTACAATCAATGGACTCTGCATCTTTACAATAATTTCATCATCAACAATATCTTTACGATTGTTTGACCTTATTGAAATCAATTTCATAGAATTGCCACTGACAGGATACTGCTTGTATCTCATAAGCTGAAAAGCATTAAACCATTCTATAATCTGTCCCATATCAGCATCTGTAAAAAACACTTTAAATCTGTTGTCCCTAAGAAATATAGTGTCACCTTTAAATACCGCACCTGGCAGATATGTACTGAATGTAAATGATTTAATAATTGAATGCTCCTTATCATATAATCGCTCAAACATATCTTCCGAATAATTCCTGCTTGCTGCTTTTAAGAAACTAACCATCAATCTCTCATATTCCAGCGGTAACTGTGGCTTTTCAAGTTGAAATTCTAAAGATAGCTGTATCATTGTATCACCTCCTTTTGCTTAATTATGTAGTTCATATCTGGATATTACTACTTTAGAATTAAGATGTCAATATAAATTATCAATTTGGATTAAAAAACTTTGTTTGATTTTTAATATCACTTATTATAATATACATATATAATTTCTACATTTTGGGATGTAAATAATTGATAATTAATATAATCAACTTTTAATAGCTACATTTTGGAATTCTCCCATCCCCCAAACCTTTCCATTGTTATTTCCAATCCCATATATTATAATTTTTCTTAACCAAACAAATGAAGGAGATTTATTTAATGAAGAAAACTAATTTTTGGAACAGCCTGCCGTTCAAGCTGATGGTAGGTGTTCTGGCTGGCGTTGTTATCGGGCTGGTGCTCAGTTCGACGGATGGCAATGCATTTTCAAAGGCCATATTAAATATTGTGGTGACGCTGAAATATATTCTTAACCAGATTATTAATTTCTGCATTCCGCTGATTATTATCGCATTTATCGCGCCTTCGATTACACAGATGGGTAAAAATGCGTCTAAGCTGCTTCTTATTGCAGTAACTATCGCATATTCTTCATCTGTCGGAGCAGCTTTGTTCTCGACTGCTGCCGGATATGCGCTGATACCACATTTGTCAATTTCATCTACAGCGGATGGATTGAAGGAACTGCCTGCGGCAGTGTTTGAATTGTCGATTCCGCAGATTATGCCTGTTATGAGTGCTCTCGTGTTCTCTATCATGATCGGACTCGCAGCGGCATGGACAAAGGCTGAGTTAATCTCTGACCTGCTTGAAGAATTCCAGAAAATCGTGCTTGCGATAGTTTCAAGAATCATGATACCGA
>ERZ837380.2876-NODE-2876-length-17311-cov-2.845445_pt1 | contig 17311 bp, 10 predicted proteins | sample MGYA00519685_ERZ837380 | MGnify/ENA primary metagenome ERZ837380 (study PRJEB31850, sample SAMEA3708817) | human gut metagenome | biome: human gut; feature: human-associated habitat; material: faeces | place: China | collected 2014 ...
AGTTGGTTAGAGCGCCGCCCTGTCACGGCGGAGGTCACCGGTTCAAGTCCGGCCGTGGTCGCTGGAACAGCGCAAGTTGTTCATGGCTCTGTAGCTCAGTTGGTAGAGCGAACGACTGAAAATCGTTAGGTCAGCGGATCGATGCCGCTCGGAGCCACCAGATACACCCCGGAGCAATCTGGGGTTTTGTTTTTCTCGCATATCTTTTCCGATTTACCTGCGCGATTTCCGCTCGTTTTCCAGCACAAGCGCCATCCGAACCATATCGGCGAAAGACATACGCCCATTACCCCCAACGAAGAGGGATGTTCTGTCCCCTCTGTTGCTAAACTATGGTGCAGGTAGACAAGGGGTTGACGGCTGTACTGTTCCATGATGTTGACCTCTAAACGGGTGTATCCCTGGGGTGAGGCGAGTGAGGATACTGTTGATCGGCAACACCGACTTCGTGACGAAGCAGTGGATCGAGCACGCGTTCCCCCACGACAAGGTGGTGGTGGCCCTCCGCAAAGGGACCGAATCCAGCGGCGAGGATCTCAAAATCATCGACATGCCCGACCGTGACGCCGTGTCGGAAGTGTTCTCCAACTACGAATTCGATCGAATCGTCTACTTCTCCGAAGATCTGACGCCCCGCAGCGAACGTGACGGCGACCTGGGCTACCTGCGCCGACTGCTGCACACCGTCCGCAATCGCAAGGTCCAGATGCTGATGGTGAGCGGGCCGGAATCGGAATTCACCTATCCGCAGGAAACGGACGTGCACGAGACCAGCAAAAGCCTGATGTCGCGTGCCGGCGAAGAGCTCGGCCTGTACTATGCGCGCACCTACGATCTGGAAGTGAAGATCGTGCGCTGCCCCTATCTGTACGCGCCGCAACGCAATGGCGTCACCGCATATTTCAACGGCTTGTTCGAACAGGCACAAGCGGGAGAACTGCGCTTCCATGAACGCGCCGAACAACGCACCTGCTTCCTATGCGCCGACGATCTGGCCGAACTTATCTACCGCATATTCGACGACTGGATCGCCGACAGCGAGCTGTTCCACGTTCCGAACGTGTTCGACTTCACTTACGGCGATTTGGGAACGCTGATTGCGGGATATTTTCCGGGAACGAAGGTCGTATACGGCGAGGACCGTCCGCAGGCATACCCCGCCGACGACCACGAATTGCGATTGCGGTACGGCTTTTCGCCACGATACTCGCTTCGCGAGGATTTTCCGCACGTCATCGAAGGCTGGTTGAAGCTCCGCGAGAACAAAACCGACAAGCATCCGGTATGGGATTTCCTACGCAGCCACAACAAATGGTGGACCGTGCTGGAAATCATCGGCGCGTTCCTGCTGACGGAATGGCTCCGCGCTTTTACACAAGGCAACAGCCAGCTGGAAACCGTGGACCTGCGATTGCTGTTCGTGGTGATCGTCGGCACCATCTACGGGCTGCATGCCGGCGTGTTCGCAGCCGTACTGGCCTGCGCCGGCGTGGCCATGTCCTACGCGTCGCAGGGCGCGTCCTTCGCCCCGTTGTTCTACGACACATCGAACTGGCTTGCCTTCGTCATTTATTTCGTGGCCGGATCGGTATGCGGCTATGTGCAGTCGCGCAACCAGGAGAGCGTGAGGTTCGTGCGCGACGAGAACGGGTTGTTGCGCAATCGTCTGGACTTCCTGCGCGGGCTGTATCAGGATGTGCTCGACGACCGCAGACAGTTGCGCGACCAGATCATCGGCAGACGCGACAGTTTCGGCAAACTGTACGCCGTGACCCGAGAATTGGACGAAGTGCAACCGCAGAAGCTGTACCATACGGCGATTCGCATCATGCAGGAAAGCCTCGATAGCGACAGCCTCGCCATCTTCCGAGTGGACAACAGCGGACAGTTCGCCCGTCTTGTGGCGGCGAGCCCACGGTTCGACGTCGGCAGCTTCCGCTCCGTACGCGTCTCGGATTACGGTGAAATCATCACCGCGCTGGAACACAACGGCATATGGGTGAACCGAACGTTAAAGGACAAATTCCCGATGTACGCCGTCGGCGTGCGTGACCGTGGCGAACTGGCCGTGATCATCACCATGGGAGAGGCCAAACCGGACCAGATGAACCTGTACTTCCAGAATCTGTTCAGCATCATGTGCGGTCTGGTCGAATCGGCCATGATCAGGGCCTTCGAATACGAGGACGTGGCGCGCCGGTCCATGCTGGTGCCGGGAACGAACCTGCTGAAGCCAGAAGCGTTCCTGCCGAAGGTGCTGGCTGCCAACGACCTCAAACACGACCATATGGGCGACCATCTGCTGCTCAAAGTCGAATGCGAGGGAAACCTTGAGGACGTGGACTCCCTGCTGATGCAAAGCATCCGCCAGACCGATGAGGCCGGCATGCTGACGGATGACGGCGTGTATCTGCTGATGAACCAGGCGGGGGAGAAGGAACTGCCGATCATCCTCAAACGTCTGACCCGTTCCGGCTTGCACTGCTCCTACGTTCCGCAGACCCAAGAGGATGCCCTGCTTTCCGAAGCCCAATCGCATATCGCGCAAGCCGACGATGGGGGTGAAAGCTGATGGGGTCGACGACTATCGCCGCGTTGATCATCATCGCCGTGCATCTGCTGGTCTGCATGACGCTGTGTCTGCTGCACCACGTCGGAGTGCTGAAAGTCGATGGACTGCTGCTCCCGTTCATGGCGTTGATTCCCCTATGGGGGCCGTTGAGCGTGGCGCTCATGCATTCGCGTGCCGTGCTTCGTGGGGGACGACGGATTCCCGCCGGTCTGCAGGAACTGAAGGTCGAGGATCAGGAACAACGCAACATTCTTGTGGACGACCGTACGGATTACGCCAACACCGTGCCGTTGGAAGAGGCGCTGATCGTGGACAATCCACGGCAGCGTCGTAATCTGATGCTGTCCATTCTTAACGAGAATCCCGGCCAATACGCCAATCTGCTCTCCCAAGCCCGTCTGAACGAGGACGTGGAAGTCGTGCATTACGCGGCCACGGCCATGGCGCAGATCAGCGCGAAGGAAGACATCGCGTTGCAGCAACGCATGGAGGAATACGAGCGGAACCGCGATTCGGACGAGGCGCTCGACCGGTACCGTGAGGCGCTCGAACACTACTTGAAATCCTCCATGGAACAGGGGTATGCCAGAACGTTGCAGATGCGCCGATACGCCGACCTGCTCGCCGAACGGCTCAAACGGCATAACGACTACCGCACCGTATGCTCGTTGGCGAAGACGCAGATGGATCTCGGTTCGTTCGATGCCGCGTCTCGCACCATCGAAGCGGCGCTGTCCGCATGGCCGCGTCAAGGTGACGTCTGGCTGATGAAACTGCGATTGGAAGCCGCACGTCACGATGGCGAGGCGGTGCAACGCACCGTCCGGCACATCAAGGACGACCACATCTACCTTGGCGGCCGAGGCCACGACATCCTGCGATTCTGGCTCGGCTACAAGGAGGCTGGGCGCGCATGATACGTTCCGCATGGCGCATATGGAAGCGCTTCCGTTGGAAAAACCTGGTCCGCGTGTGGGCCGTATTCATGGCCATCGCCTTGGTGCTGTTGGCGCAAACCTTGGGCATCCACTACGGCGCGACGAAATTCACTTTGAAATACATGGCTCGTAACGAGGCCATTCCGGCCCAGAACGCCATCGTGGGGCAGCGCGCCACGAACCTGATGCTCGTGGATAGTTCCCAGGATGGTGTGGACGAGGCCGAAGCCATGATGAAACAGGTGCTGCTCGACATGAAAGTGCCGACCGCCACCGTGGATCTGGCCAAAACCGATCCCGACGACATCCCCTCATTGAATCGGTACCGCACCGTGCTGATCGTCATGCCGGAACTTGATTCGCTGGGGGATGAGCTGGTGTCCATCATGAGATGGGTTGAAGGCGGCGGCAACATGATGCTTGCCATGACGCCTGAAAAAACAGGCTATCTGGACGCGATCGGGCCTCAAATCGGCATCGAATCCTCCGCATACGACTACGTGATGACCAAAGGCATCAAGCCTGCCAGGGACTTTATGCTGGGTGGCGGGCACACCTACATGTTCAGTGGCCCGTTCAAATCGTCGTTGAGTCTGAACCTCAATGAGAAGGCCACCGTCGAAGCGGTCAGTGCCAACGGCCATACGCCACTGATCTGGAGTGCCGATGTGCGTTCCGGACGAACCGTGACCTGCAATATCGGCATCTATGGCAAGGTGGTGCGCGGCTTCTATGCCTCCGCGTTCAGCCTGCTGGGTTCCGCCACGGCATACCCGGTCATCAACAGCGCCGCGTTCTATCTGGACGATTTTCCATCCCCGGTCCCCAGCGGAGACGCCACCTACATCAAACGCGACTACGGCATGAGCATCGCCGACTTCTATTCGAAGGTCTGGTGGCCGGACCTGACCAAACTTGCGGAACGCTACGGTATTCGGTTCACCGGCGTGATGATCGAGAATTACGGGGACGATACGAAAGACGCTCCCGTACGGCAGAAGGACGAATCGCATTTCATCTATTTCGGCGGACTGCTGCTCAAACAGAACGGCGAAATCGGCTACCATGGCTACAACCATCAGCCGCTCGTACTGCCGAACACCGATTATGGCGACGAATACGCGTACCATCAGTGGCCGAATCGCAAAGCTGTCGTCGCCTCGCTGCGCGAGCTGATCGCATTCCAAAAGTCCGTGCTGCCGGCGGCCACAGCGTCGGTATATGTGCCGCCGTCCAACATCCTGTCCAAGGAAGGACGGCAGACAATCGGACGAGACGTGCCCGAAATCCGCACCATCGCCAGCACCTACCTGCCAAGCGACAGCAAACTGCCTTACGTGCAGGAATTCGGTGTGGCCGATGACGGCATCGTCGAGGCGCCGCGCATCGTCTCCGGCGGCATGGTGGGAGATTACATGCGGCTCGCCGCAGAATCCGAACTGAACATGCATTTCGTCAGCACCCACTTCATGCATCCGGACGACATGCTCGACCCTGACCGTGGCGCGAAAGAAGGCTGGGCGGTCTACAGAAAAGGCCTTGAGAACTATCTCGACTGGCTTGAAGCGTCCGCACCGTCCATCCGCATGCAGACAGGCACGGAATGCGCGTCCGCGGTGCAACGCTTTTCTGGACTGACTGTCAAGATGAGGGAATCCGCCAATGAGTGGGAATTCGACTTGGGCAATTTCAAGGACCAGGCTTGGCTGCTGCTCCGCGCGAACCATGGCACGCCCGGCAGAATCCAAGGCGGAAGCATGATCCGGATGACGGGGAATCTGTACCTCATCAAGGCCACGGACTCCGCAGTGCACGTCGAACGCAAGGCTGGAGGCGCGGCATGAGAATCTGCCTGGTATTGGAAGGTTGCTACCCGTACGTGCATGGAGGCGTGTCCACATGGATGCACAGCTACATCACCGCCATGAAGGAACACGAGTTCGTGCTGTGGGTGATCGGCGCGAAAGCCAAGGACCGTGGCAAATTCGTGTACGACCTTCCATCCAACGTGGTGGAAGTGCATGAGGTGTTCCTCGACGACGCGTTGCGTCTAAGCGGTGAACATGCGAAAGTGATCTTCACCGACGAGGAAGTCAAGGCACTGCGTGAGCTGGTGAATCTGAGCGATCCCGACTGGGACGTACTGTTCAACCTGTTCCACAACAAAGGCGTGCATCCGCTGTCGTTCCTGCAAAGCAACGAATTTATCGACCTGTTTACGAAGATCTGCATGGAGGAATACCCGTACGTCGCCTACGCGGATGCGTTCCACACCGTGCGATCCATGCTGCTGCCGGTGCTGTACCTGATGACGGGAGAAGTGCCGAAAGCGCAGATCTACCATGCCATCTCCACCGGTTACGGCGGCCTGCTGGCATGCTTGGGCGGCAGTATCAAGCACGCACCCGTATTACTAACCGAACATGGCATCTACACGCGCGAACGCGAGGAGGAGATTCTTTCCGCCGAATGGGTTGCGCCCGCGTTCCGGCAACGGTGGATCCGTTTCTTCGCCATGCTGTCACAGGAGATCTACCGTAGGGCATGGCGTGTGACCAGCCTGTTCGGCCGCGCTCGCCAGACCCAGATCGACATGGGCGCTCCGGCAAGCAAATGCCTGGTCATTCCCAACGGCATCCAATACGAACGGTTCTGCGACATTCCGCTCAAGCCTGAGGACGGTTGGGTGGATATCGGCGCCGTGGTACGTCTGGCTCCCATCAAGGACGTGAAAACCCTCATCCACGCGTTCAGCGAACTGTCGAACCGCGTGGACAATGTCAGGCTGCACATCCTCGGTGGTGTGGACGACCAGGACTATGCCGACGAATGCTATGAGCTGGTGAAACAGCTTGAAGTGAAGAACCTTGAATTCACCGGACGCGTGAATGTGGTCGAATACATGCGCAAACTGGATTTCACGGTGCTGACCAGCATCTCCGAAGGCCAGCCTCTGTCGGTGTTGGAATCGTTCGCGGCGGCCCGCCCTTGCGTGACCACCGACGTGGGCTGCTGCCGGGAACTGCTGGAAGGCGAGGAAGGCGACGACCTCGTCGTGGCCGGCTTCTACGTGCCTCCGATGTACCGCGAGGGCCTTGCCCGCGCCATGGAACGCATGTGCGCGAGCCGCAAGCTGCGCGAAGCCATGGGCCAAGTGGGACGCGAACGCGTGAAAACCTACTATCGGCATGAGCGCATGCTTGACGAATACCGTGCGCTGTATCTCGATGCCGCCGACCATTACGGGTTGGAGCACTGATATGGCGGGAATCGGATTCGAACTCAAGAAACTGTTCCACCGCAAGGGCCTGGTCGCCATGGTGCGCGCCTACGGTTATGCCGGTGTGATCTGCACCGGACCGATGCTGCTGGGCATCCTGCTGCAGTTCGGCGTGCTGGCGGTCAGCGGTTGGTGGCACGTGCCCCGCGCGGACCAGAATCTGCTGGTCTGCATGATCACGTACACGCTGCTCGCCTCATTGGTGTTGACCAGCTTCCTGTCCATGCCGGTGACGCGTTTCCTTGCGGACATGCTGTTCGAACATCATGAGGAGACCATTCTTCCATCGTTCTGGGGATCCACGACCCTCATGCTGGCGGTGGGTGCGGTGCTGTACGCGGTGTTCCTGCTGTTTTCCGGCGCGACCCTCATGCAGGGGTTACTCTGCCTATGGCTGTTCCTGGAAATGATCGTCAATTGGAATGCGATGAGCTATCTGACGGCCATCAAGGATTACCAAGGCATCATGTGGTCGTTCGTCGCGGCGGTGGTCGTGGCGTTCCTGTCCGCATGCGCGATGATGGCGCTGGGCCTGCCGCAGGTGGAAAGCCTGCTGGCCGCAGTGGCGTTCGGCTACGGCGTGATGATGGTCTGGGACGTGGTGCTGCTGCACCGGTATTTCCCGCAAAGCTCGGAAAGCCCGTGGACGTTCCTCGCATGGCTGGACCGGTTCCTGCCGCTCGCCCTGACGGGACTGCTGACCACCCTCGGCTTGTTCTCCCACTTGGTGATCACCTGGTGTGGTCCGCTTGACGTGCATGTGAAGGGACTGTTCTACGGTGCCCCCTACTATGATGTGCCCGCGTTACTGGCGTTCCTGACGATTCTGATCACCACCGTGAATTTCGTGGTGTCGGTGGAAGTCAATTTCTATCCGAAATACCGTGCCTACTACGCGCTGCTCAACGACGGCGGCACCGTGAAGGACATCGTGGTGGCCGAACGCGAGATGCTCGCCGTGCTCAACCGTGAGCTGTACTACACCGCGTTGAAGCAGCTGTTCGTCACCGCGGCGGTCATCTCGTTGGAAAAGATGGTGTTGGGCGTGCTGCCGCTCGGTTTCAACGATGGCATGCATGGTTATTTCCGTGTGCTGTGCGTCGGATACGCCCTGTACGCGGTCGGCAACACCGTGCTGATGATTCTGCTGTATTTCACTGATTACTTCGGCGCGGTGTGCTGCGCCGCGATATTCGCCGGGTCGGCCACGGTCTTGACTGTCATTTCGCAGTTCGTTCCGGTCGCGCTGATGGGATTCGGCTTCCTGCTGGGCGCGTCGGCGTTCCTGCTGGCCGCGGTCGTGCGATTGGCGGTGTTCACCGACAATCTGCCGTATCGTGTGCTCGGCGCGCAGCCGATTGTGGCGACCGAAAAGCGCGGATGGTTTACGAAACTGGGCGAAGCGTTGGACGAATTCGGCGAACGGCTGCATGGAACTTTCGGACGGAAGGAATCATGAGGGAAAGCGTGGAAAGCATGGAAAGGAACGGACGAATGACGATGGGTAATCGGCCGTGCGGCCGCAATGCCATATTCAAATGCGTGGCGATCATCGCCACGGTCGTGACGACGTTCTCCTGCGTCGCCTGCGGAAACGCTGCGGACAGTGGTTCCACGGCAGACAAATCGGCGGCGCAATCGCAAGGAAAGCATGAAAAAGTCAAGAAAAGCGCCACGCAGGGGCTTGACGGCGCGCATCTGCGTGACAACGACTCGCTGTACAAGGTGTATGACGACAGCGGTGTGGAAACCATGTATCTGACGGTCTCGCGCGGCAACAAGTCGGAAGGCACCGACCACAGTTGGAGCGAAATCAACCAGTATTCCGTGGATGATTACGCGGCCATGCGCACCAACCGGTACCAAGTCAACGGTCTGCTGCAGGTCGGCGACGAACAGGGGCCTGTATCCGGCGAACTCGGCTACGGTGAAAAAGCGCCGAACGCCACCGTGCAGGTGCGCGGCCAGTCGTCCAGTCTCAATAAGCAGAAGAACTACAAAATCGAGCTGAAAAGCGGCAAAGGCAAATGGCGCGGGCAGCGCACCATCGCATTGAACAAACATATGGGCGAAGGGCTGCGATTCCGCAACAAGATGGCATACGACCTGATCCGCGGCATCGACCAGATGATGGGACTGCGCACGCAATTCGTGCACCTGTACGTCAAGGACGAAACCTCCGGTTCCAACTCCTTCGACGACTATGGCCTGTACACGCAGGTGGAGCAGCTCAACAAAAGCGCGCTCCAAGCGCACGGCCTCGACAAGAACGGCCAGCTGTACAAGGTCAACTACTTCGAATTCCAACGCGACGCGGACGTGATCAGACTCGCCGACGATCCCAAATACAATCTGTCGAAATTCGAGGAGAAGCTGGAGGTCAAAGGCAACAGCGACCATACCAAACTCATCGCCATGCTCAACCAGCTCAACGATTATTCGGTGCCGATGAGCAGCATCCTCGGCAAATATTTCGATACGGAAAATCTCGCATACTGGATGGCGTTCCAGCTGCTGACCGGCAACACCGACACGCAGAGCCGCAACATGTACCTGTACAGCCCTACGAATTCCGACACCTTCTATGTGCTGGACTGGGACAATGACGGCATGCTCATGCGCAAGGAGAACCAGATCCGCAATATCTCCACCGGTTCCAGCTGGGAGCAGGGAGTCAGCAACTATTGGGGCAACGTGCTGTTCAAACGCTGCCTGCAGACCAAATCGTTCCGCGACGAACTCGACAAGGCCGTGAAGCGGGAATACCGCTATATGAGCGCAAAACGCATCAATACGATGGTGGACCACTACGAGTCCATCACCAGGCAGTATTTGTGGAGGACGCCCGATTCCATGTACGAGCCGCTGACGCGCGCCCAGTATGACGAAGTGGCGGGGCAGCTGCACGACGAGGTCGCGCAGAACTACAGGATCTACAAAGAAAGCTTCGACAAGCCCATGCCGTTTTTCATCGACGCTCCACAGGCCGCAGACGGCAAACTCAAATTCAGCTGGGACACCTCGTACGATTTCCGTGGCGAGGATCTGAGCTACGACGTCACCGTCGCCAAGGACTATCTGTGTGAGGACGTCATCTTCTCCAAAACCGATCTGGCATTGCCGGAGACGGTGACGGACCTGCCAGGCGACGGACAGTATTTCATACGAGTGCGGGCGCGCAACGCCTCCGGCAAGACGCAGGACGCCTTCGACTACTACATGACCGACACCGGCAAGACGTACGGCACGAGATGCTTCTACATCAAATCCGGGAAGATAGTGGAGGATGTCAATGCGCGGTGATGGCGGGGCGTCGAAACTGCTGGAACGGGTCCGCCGCCGTGTCGGCGAGGAGCTTTCCATGCCTCCGCGCCGCTGTGAGGAACATTACCGGCATGAGCTCAAGTATCTGATTTCGTACGGGCAGAAAGCCGATCTGAACTTGCGTTTGGCTCCGTTGCTTGAACAGGACAGCCATGCGCGTGGCGGCTGCTATATGATTCGCAGCCTGTATTTCGACGATTATTGGAACACCGCCTACCAGGAGAAGGTGGACGGCGTGCTGATGCGCAAGAAATACCGTATCCGTATTTACGATTATAGCGACCGGGTGATCAAGCTGGAACGCAAGCGCAAAAGCGACAGTTGGATCTACAAGGAGGACGCGCCGCTCACGCACGAGCAGTTCGACCGGATACTGGCCGGCGACGTCGGATTCATGGAACACAGCGAGCATCAGCTGTGCCGGGAATTCTACGTGGAATACGTGAGCAATGTGCTGCGGCCTCGGGTGATCGTCGACTACGAACGCGAGCCATGGATCCTCGACGCCGGCACGGTGCGCGTCACGTTCGACATGGACGTGCGCGCCGCGGTCGACGGATTCGACATCTTCGACCGCACCCTGCCCACCCTGCCCGTGCTTGAGCCGGGCAAGCTGGTGATGGAGGTCAAATTCACCGAATTCCTGCCGCAGATCGTGCGTGACATTCTGCCAGGCAAGGCGCAGGAGATAACGGCCGCCTCGAAATACGTGCTGTGCTATGACAAAGCCTCGTATCTGCGGGGTTTCGACTACTGGCAGGAAGGCTGGAACGTGCCGAGCGTGTGACTTGAGCGCACCGGTCGGACGTATCGCGGAAGACCGAAAACAGACGGACGAAAACGCGCAGCCGAAAACATCGGCAATCGTAGAAAACGTAATAACCGAACAATCGCAAAAGAGAAAGCGAAACCATGAGCGTAAACGACATGATCAAGAAATCGGTGCTGAACTCCTTCAGCCAATACAACGTGCCCAAAATGGCGCTGGCCCTGCTGGTGGCGCTGCTGGTGGGCATCGTCATCTACTGCGTATACCGGCGGTTCTACACGGGCGTCGTGTATTCGCGCAGCTTCGCGGTGACGCTGGTGGGCATGTGCGTGCTCACCTGCATGGTCACATTGGCCATCAGCACGAACATCGTGATCTCGCTTGGTATGGTGGGCGCGTTGTCCATCGTGCGTTACCGTACCGCCGTGAAGGATCCGATGGACCTGCTGTACCTGTTCTGGGCCATCACGTCCGGCATCGCGGCCGGCGCGGGCATGTATCTGCTGGTGGTGGTCGCCGGCGCGGTGATGATTGGCATGCTCGCCCTGTTCTATTCGCATCAGGACAAGGGCCGCGTGTACATCGCGGTGATCCATTACGCTTCCGACGCGGTCGGGGACGACATCACGCGCGCGTTCGGCCGCACGAAGTTCTTCGTCAAATCCAAAACCATGCGTGGCGACCATGTGGAGATGGCCGTGGAAGTGTTCTGCGACGACAAGGACATGACGTTCGCCGAGCGGATTCGTGCCATCGAGGGTGTTGAGGACGTCACCCTGATACAGTACAACGGTGAATATCACGGATAGGACGTGGTGACAGCAATGAATCTGTTTGGCTGACACACCGGAAATGGGCAGGACGCCGTCCACCGACGAGCTTGTGCCGGAGCTGACGTTCGACGAGATCGACCGTGCGTTCGACAACAACGAGTTCTGCTTCTACCTGCAGCCCAAATGCAATGCGGCTACGGGTGCCATCGTCGGTGCCGAGGCGCTGGTGCGTTGGAACCACCCCAAATATGGTGTGGTATCTCCGGGCAGGTTCGTTCCCATGCTGGAACAGGCCGGACAAATCTCCCGACTGGACGTGTTCGTATGGCGTTCCGTGGTCCGGATGCTGGCACGTTGGGAACGTGAGGGCCGCAATCTGGTGCCGATTTCCGTGAACGTCTCCATGGTGGACATCGACCAGATGGATGTGGCGGACACGCTCACCGGACTGCTGAACGAATACGATGTCGACGCTCGGCTGCTCCAAGCGGAAATCACCGAAAGCGCCGTGGCCAGGAACCTGTCCAAAGTGGAAAGCACCATCCGCAAGCTGCATACGGACAACATCGCGGTGCTGATGGATGATTTCGGATCGGCGTATTCGTCGCTGAACATGCTCAAGGACATCAACGTCGATGTGATCAAACTTGACATGAAATTCATCGACCTCGATGAGGACAATGCCAGCAAAGGGCTGAAAATCGTCGAATCGGTGGTCAACATGGCCAGAAAGCTGCGACTGCTGGTCATCGCCGAAGGCGCACAGACCAAACAGCAGGTCGACCAGCTGCTGTCCGTGGGATGCCGGTACATCCAAGGGTATTACTTCCACGAACCGCTTCCGGTGGGACGGATGGAGAAGCTGTTGGCCGAACGTCCCGACGACCGGCATTTCTGGGATATGTCAAACGATTTCATGCATGGCAGCTATGTGCCCGTCAACGGCCGTACCATGCTTGAGACGTCCACGCTCGCCGCCAGCACCTTCGAGATTCTGGCCAATGGCGTGGCGGAACTCTCCCGACTGAATGTGAAGACGGGCGAGTACCGCGCGGTCAAACGCGATGGCATACTGCCGACGCCGGAAACCGATGATTTCGAAACCTACGTGCAGACGCTGATCGCCGAACGCGTGGTGCATCCGGACGATGCCGACAGGTTCCGTGCTGATATGGATCTGGCTTCGCTCCGTTCGCTGCTGTTCTCGCAGAAATCCGCGTTCGGAGTGTACCGCAGTGAGGTGCTGGCCAGAACCGGCATAATCTCCTTCGCGGTGATTCCCTCACGTGAATGCTCCGAAAGCGATCCATGGGCCGTGGTGATGGTTGGCCGGAACCTGTCGATAGAGTCCTTTGTCCGGTTGAACGGCGAGGAGTACCGACGGGATTCATTGACGGGGCTGCTCAACCGCAACGCTTTCGACGATGATGTGGAATTCATCCAAGCCACCCATGACAAGCCGTTGACGGTGATGTACATAGATCTGATTGGCCTGCATGAGATCAATAATCATTTGGGTCATGCCAGAGGCGACGTGGTGCTGTGCGAGCTTGCGGATGCGGCGCGCGCCTATTTCGGCGACGATAATATCTACCGCATCGGCGGCGACGAGTTCGTGATCATCAGTTTCGCCCATTCGATGGCGCAGAGCGCCCGACAGATGGGATATATGCGTCAGGAGCTGCTTGATCACGGTTGCGAGCTGTCCGTGGGCATGGCCGAATCCGATGACGGCGAGGATATTCCGGATCTGGTCAACCAGGCGGAAAACGAGATGCGCAAGGACAAGAAGCGCTACTACGCCAGCGGCAGCGGCAAAAGGCAGTTGCGCACGTTGAACAAGCAGCTTGAGGACATCCTGGTACGCAACAAAGACATGGAATCGTTGCTGCAGCATTTGAATACACGGTATTCGATCGCTTATGTGGTCAATCTGCGTGCCGATACGCAACGGCCGGTCGTGGTTCCCGGCTATGTGCAAAAAATGCTTGACAAACATGGCGGTTCCTTCCACGAGATGCTGCTCGACTATTGCGACAAATTGGTGGCGCCGGCCTACCGGGACGGCTTCCGCATGCTGTTCGACTATGATTACGTCCGCGACCGGATATGCAGGGAAGGCGCTATACGGTACGCCTACGTCAGAAACGACGGCGAACGGTTCCTGATTACGATTTTCCCCGACACCCATTCCGTGGACGAGGTCATGTGGGTGTTCGCCAAAGAAGACACGTCGTCCGAAGAATAGGATTTCGGGCATCGGACGGTATGCTGTCCGGTTTTGCCGGTGTTGTGGGATATTGACGAAAAAATTGTGTGTCGTGGGTGCTCCCTCGCATGGAAAAGGGCTTATGATGAAAACGTTGGCCGCGGCAATGGATGCCGTGGTCTTCGCTTGAACACACAGTCGCTTAAAGGAGAGCACTATGGTCTATCGCATGATTTTCAACCAGACCGCGTATTTCGGCCGCGGAGCCATCAAGGAGATTCCGGGCGGCGCCAGGTCCCATGGCTTCACCAAGGCGTTCATCGTCACTGATCCGGTGCTGCTGGAGACCGGCACCGTCAAGAAGGTCACCGACGTTCTTGACGAGGCGGGCATGCCGTATGAGGTGTTCGACAACGTCAAGCCGAATCCGCCGGTCGAGTGCATCCAGGATGGCGTCGCCAAGTTCGCAGCCTCCGGAGCCGACTTCCTGATCGGCCTGGGCGGTGGTTCCCCGCAGGACACCTGCAAGGGCATCGGCATCGTGACTGCCAATCCGGAATTCGCCGACGTGCTGTCCCTTGAAGGCGTGGCCGACACCAAGAACCCGTCCGTGCCGATTTTCGGTGTGCCGACCACCGCTGGCACCGCGTCCGAAACGACCATCAACTATGTGATCACCGACACGGCCAACAAGCGCAAGTTCGTGGCCGTCGACCCGCACGACATCCCAATCGTCGCCTTCGTGGATCCGGACCTGACCGACTCCATGCCGCGCGGCCTCAAGGTGGCCACCGGACTCGACGCCCTGACCCACGCCATCGAAGGCTATATCACACCGGGCGCGTGGAGCCTGTCCGACTGCCTGTCCATGCAGACCATCCGCATGATCGCCAAGAACCTCGCCAAGAGCGCCGATGGAGACATTCCGGCCGGCGAACAGATGGCCTACGCCTCCTACATCACCGGCATGGCCTACTCCAACGTCGGCCTCGGTCTGGTGCACGGCATGGCCCACCCGCTGGGCGGCCGCCTCGGCGTGGCGCACGGTGTGGCCAACGGCATCCTGCTGGCCCCGGTCATGGAATACAACAAGGACTACACCGGCGAGAAGTACCGTGACATCGCCGACGCCTTCGGTATCGCCGACGCCTACACCGGCGACATCGAAACCGTGCGTGAAGAGGCCGTCCAGGCGGTGCACAAGCTCACCGTGGATCTGAAGAACCCGACCAAGATCTCCGAAGTTGGCGCCACCGAAGCCGACCTGGAGCCGCTGGCCCATGACGCCTTCCACGACGTGTGCACGCCGGGCAACCCGCGCCAGGCCACCCAGGAAGACATCCTCGCCATCTACAAGAGCCTGATGTAGGTCCGACTGCGGTAGGCGCAATCGCAAAACCGCAATCGTAAAAACAAAACGGACGGCATCGATCGCATGGTCGGTGCCGTCCGTTCGCTATCCGCGGAAAATACGCCGCGAATAATCGCTATACCTAATCGCTATTCCTCGTGCTTCTCGCTCCACTCCTCATCAGTGGGAGTGTCGTCATACAGCTCATGGCCTTCCTGTTCGGCCAATTCCATCTGCTCGTTGATCCACGCGGCCTCGGCCGGATTGATATCAGCGGTGTTCAACACCTTCTGCCACACCGGATACAGCAGATGCATCACAGGATATAACGCGGTGATGAGGATTTCCGGCTTGTGCTTGCGGTAATGCTGCGGATGCGCGTTGAACGTGTTCTTGAAACGGCGCATATAGTTGAGGAACGATGCCGGAGACGTGTCCATACGACGTGCGCTGATGCCCGCGATCATCCGCGGACAATACACGGTCTTGAGATCCTTGCCCAACAGATGCAGCGAGATGTCGATGTCCTCATGCATCACATCCGCCTTGTCTTGGCAGACCTCGTCGGCGATTTCGCGCCAGGCGGTGGCGCGCAGGGCCATGTTGGAACCGAACAGCAGAGGTTGCCCATCATCGGCCCTATAAATACGTTTGCGGGTGGAATTGTCCCCGCGAAGCCCGAAATGACGGCTCGGCAAATCGTAATACATCACCGGACCGGTGGCGCCCATCGCATCCGGATCCTCGGTGAAAATGCCGGACACCACCTCCACCCAGTCCGGGCGGATCATGCAGTCGGCATCGAAACGGCCAAGAATATCGCCGGTGGCATGATTCAAACCATAATCACGCGTTGGAATCAGACCCTGCTCATCATCCTGATGCAGCAGCTTCACCGGCGCTTCCGGATGGTCCTTCATGAACTGCTCCACCACGGCAACGGTCGAATCAGTGGAACGGTTATCGACGACAATCACCTCATGAGGCATCACGGTCTGCCGGGTGGCGTTGAGCAGGCAATCGTTGATACGCTCCTGTTCATTCCAGGCGGGGATGACAATTGAAACGTTCAGCATGGTTTCAAGAATAGGTTCCAGCCCGTACACGGTGCCTGTCTACAATAAGGAGCCATGAGCGAACGCGAACAGCATATGGATACGGACAAGAGGACGGGAACGTCCGGACAGTGCGGCAATACCGACGAAATGCGTTGGGATCTCGGCACGCTGTTCCCTGCGAAAGGCGATCCACGCAGACCTCCGGAATGGCTGGGTCGCGCGCTGCTGTACATCGCCATCGCCATCGTGCTGCTCTCCTTCTGCTGGCGCAGTTGGGGCAAAATCGAATACCTCATCATCGACGTCGTTATCTCGCTGTTCCTGGCGCTCGCCGTGGAGCCGGTGGTGATTCCGCTGGTCAAGCATGGCTGGAAGCGTTCGTTCGCTTCGATTTTCGCGTTGCTGATGTTGGGTGTCCTGCTTTGCGTGATGTTCGGTCTGTTCGGCAATCTGTTCGTGCAGCAGGTCATCGCTTTGTGCAACGGTCTGCCGGCCCTCTACCAGCAGATCTGCGATTTCGTGGCGCAATACACGGATTTCAAGCTTCCTGAGATCAACAGTCTCGGCGGTGAGATTCTGAAGAACATCCAGACCTCGTGGGTCACGGATTTCGCGGGCACCGCCATCAGCACGGTGTCCGGATTCTTCAGCTTCCTGCTGAACCTCATGACGGTGATCATGACCACGTTCTACATTTCGGCGGCCGGCCCGAAGCTGCGCCGCGCGGCCTGCCAGTGGATGGCTCCCTCCGCGCAGCGCCGGTTCCTGTTCGTCTGGACCGTCAGCCAGACGCAGATCTCATCGTTCCTGTTCTCACGTGCCATCCTCGCCGTGCTCAACGCGTTCTTCACCTCGATCTGCCTGATGGCGTTGCACGTGCCGTATTGGATGCCGTTGGCGTTGTTCTGCGGCGTCGTATCGCAGTTCATCCCGATGCTCGGCACGTACATCGGCGGCGCGTTGCCGGTGCTGTTCGCCTGGGGCAGCTGTGGTTTGTGGCAGGCGATCGCCGTGGTGGCGTTCATCTGCGTCTACCA
>ERZ837380.2882-NODE-2882-length-17274-cov-4.080434_pt1 | contig 17274 bp, 11 predicted proteins | sample MGYA00519685_ERZ837380 | MGnify/ENA primary metagenome ERZ837380 (study PRJEB31850, sample SAMEA3708817) | human gut metagenome | biome: human gut; feature: human-associated habitat; material: faeces | place: China | collected 2014 ...
TCGACTTTTCCGGTGTCGAGCTGGTAGCGTGCTCCGGTGATCATCAGCCGGTCCTTGTCGGTATTCGGTTGCTCCTAGTCCAGTGGGGCAACATGACGTCGATATGATGTTGATATGGAGATTATGTATGTGCAAACTTTTAATTTCCCCTAGAAAATGTAGCTTAAGCTGGTAATTATCCCCTAGAAAATGGTATTTTTGTTTAAAACGACTATTCCTGTCAATTCGCCATTCCGACAGCAAATGGTGTATTGGGAAAGTTGATCGAGCGAGGTGCATCTATGAAACGTTGGATGATGAAACGGCTTATCGCATGGAAGAACGATGCGCATCGCAAGCCTTTGATTCTGGACGGTGCCCGACAGACCGGTAAAAGCTGGTTGGTTAAAGAGTTCGGACGCACTCAGTTTGAATCGATGGCGTATGTCTCACTGGAGAACAATGAGGCCATGGATCAACTTTTTTCCGGTTCTCTACGTCCTGAACGGTTGATTGCAGGTATCGCTTTGGCTTCGCGAACGCGCATTGAACCCGGGAAGACTTTGATTGTGCTTGATGAGGTGCAGGCGATTCCCAGAGCCGTCGAGGCGTTGAAATATTTCGCAGAGGAAGCTTGCGAATACGCGCTGATCGCAACCGGATCATCGTTGGGCATCACCGTGCATCCAGGCACTTCCTATCCCGTGGGGAAGGTGGATCGCTACCGTCTATATCCGATGAATTTTCTGGAATTTCTGGACGCCGCTGGCTGCCATAATCTTACGGAAATCATCGAAAACGCGGATTTGGACATGATGTCGGTATTCCACGAGCAGCTCATGGAATGGCTGAAATACTACATGGTGGTAGGTGGCATGCCGGAAGCCGTCGAGATTTTCGCCGATACATATCCTGGTGCTGATTTCAATCGGATAATGCAGGTGCAGGAAGACATCCTGCAGGGCTATCGCGGTGATTTTTCGAAGTATGCCGATGCGATGCCGAGGGGATTTTCCTTGCGCCTTGCACAGGTTTGGGATTCAATTCCCTCCCAGCTTGCGCGTGAGAATAAGAAGTTTCTTTATGGTGCGGTGCGTTCCGGTGGACGTGGCAAAGATTTTGAATTAGCGATTCAGCGGTTGCTTGATTCATCGATCGCATTGAAGGTCGCGCGGGTCACCGCTCCGGAATATCCGCTCAAGTCATTCGATGATGTCGATGCGTTCAAGCTTTATACGTCCGATGTCGGTTTGTTGCGTACCATGAATGGCGCGAGTCCGGAGAGTATTTTGGATGGCGATTCGGTATTTGGTTCAGCGAAAGGCGCTTTTGCCGAGCAATTGGTATGTCAGGAACTTGTTTCGTACGGATTTGAGCCCCGCTATTGGACGAATGCCAATTCGACGAACGAACTTGATTTTCTTGCGCAGAACGATCGGTATGTTATACCGATTGAAGTGAAGGCCGGCATCAATCTTCACGCGAAAAGTCTGAAGGCCGCCATCAAACGATTCGGCTTTGAGCATGCTGTGCGGTTCTCGCCGTTGCCTCCACGCAAGGATGGTGACATACAGGATCTACCGTTGTATGCGGTGGCTGTGCTTGCACACACAACGGCAGATCGACGTCTGTCATGAATCGTATAGAAAATCAGAAGCTCAATACTTCGACTTTTCCGGTGTCGAGCTGGTAGCGTGCTCCGGTGATCATCAGCCGGTCCTCGGCCAGCGCGCGCTGAATCACCCTGGACTGTTCCACCAGTTGCTCGATGGTGCGTGCGATGTGCACGCGCTCGAAATCCTCCGCCGATTCCAGTTCCGATTCGTGCGCCTGCCAAATCGAAAAACCGACCGTGCGCAGCATTAGCGATTCCGCATTCATAATGCGTTCGTCGATGTCGGCGATGCTGTCGGCGGCCATCAGCGAATCCTCCGCGTCGGCGGTCAACTCGTGCAACAACGCCTCGTATTCCTTGCATGCCTGCTTGATCGCGCCGCAATTCTGATGGCCGAGCACCACCAAAAGGCGCACGCCGAGCACGTCCACCGCGTATTCCAAAGAGGCGATCACAGCATCGTCTATGACCTGCCCTGCCGTGCGCACGGTGAACAGATCGCCGATGCCTGCGTCGAAAATAATATCGGGGCTGACACGCGCATCAGAGCAGCTCAGTATGGCCGCTTCCGGTGCGTGTGTGTCCACAAGTGCCTCGCGTGCTTCAGCGCCACGATTCGGATGTTCCGGTTTGCCCTCCGCAAACCTGCGATTACCTGCCAGCATGCGGCTCCAAACGCCGCTTGCCGTGCCTTCGACCTCGTCTTGGTCTACAAACAGTTCGTCTGCCATTGACTCCACCCCTCATTGTTCAGGCTAGCCAACATCATACGTTTTGGTCTGACCGTTCGCTGGGAAATAGAGCGATATCTCGCTTATGTATGGCAGATTTCGTGTTCTGTCCGGTGATATTTCGCTTATGTATGGCAGTCCCAAAGGTGAAAAACCGGAAAAATGTACCCCCGAAGTGGGTTTTTCGCATGATGGTCTGCCATATATAAGCGAGAAGGCTCATGACAAGGCTCCGATTCTGCCATATATAAGGCAGATATAGGTATGAAAAAGGGTCCCCGATCGGCAGTGCGAACGGGGACCCTGAAAGAAACTGGCTAAAATCAGCCGGTGTTCTGCAGGCCTGCTGCGACACCCGACACGGTGCACAGGATCAGGTAGGTGTTACTGCAGTCTGCAGAAGATGAAAAGAATAAGAGCTAAAACAAGAAAGGCGGCACCGCTTATTCTCATTAAGGATGTGTATAGATTGCTCGGATCTCCTTTTTGAGTCCAGAGGAAATTGCTTATTTTCCAGAGTTGCCTTGGAAAAATAAGCATACATAATCCTAGCAGGGCAAGTGCTGTGAGATATATGTACTGCACTGTTCTCCTTCTGGTTTGTCCCTACTGTTTTATTGATAACCCTTTTGCCTGAGGTTGTGGACAAGGCTAGAACTATATTGGCTCCAAAATCGACGGGGTTAGCTCTATGCGCGTGCATTTCGAAACTGGTCACACGGCTGGAGACTTGAGGGCGCATATAGAATTCGCCCCCCATTGGTGCCATTGTTGAAAACAATGGAAGGTGAAACCATATAGGTGGAATATTGATCATTTGAACTTTGCCCATCGAGATTGACTACCCGGTCGATGACGTTATTGGCGACAATCCATCCAACCTGCCACCAATTGACAGCAAAGGCTGGAGTGGTCATAACTGTGCATAGGCAAACTGAGATAATTGTGGAGAATATCTATTCTATACTGATTATCGTTGTTCTCATAATTTTGTCGGCGAAGGTTTGTCCTTTGGTGTCCCATAAAGGCCAAAGAAACCCAATGAAACATGGCACGAAATCAACGCAGTGAGCTATCTCGCGTAAACCCATCCTTACTCCCGATATGGGCAGGTTGGAATATTGATCGACTACCTGCAGTCCTAGAAAATGATGCGACCAAGCTTGTCCGTTGCGCGTAGAACAGGCAGAAATCACGCAAACTATGATTATGGAGACGCAGTTAATCCAGATTCCCGCGGTTCCATCTATGGAAGATCTCCCATATAAAACGCTGTTTATTAATTGTGATAGCAATGAAGTTGGCAGTATTATGCGAAGAATATATGCCGCTGCTCTGCGACACCATATTTTCCCCATTGACGTCCTCCTTGACGAACCCGACCAGATTGGAAAACGTATAAGAAAAGGTTTAGTGTAATGCTGTAGTTCCTCTTCTAAGCTATTTCAATCTTATGTTTGATTCCATAAGAATAGGACAAAACGCCGGATAACGCGAGCGGGGAGGCCCGCGCCGTTTATCGGCACGGAAACCTCCCCGCTCGCTTTTGTCAGGCGGTCAGCCGAACAATCAGCCCGTGTTCTGCAGGCCTGCTGCGACACCGGACACGGTGCACAGGATCAGGTAGGTGTAGTTCTCCTTCTGTCCGTGCGTGAGCTCTTCTTTGTCCACGCGCTTGCGTAGCGAGCCGAGGGCGAGCACCTGGGTGGCGGACAGCGCGTCCACGTACGGCGAGCGGATGCGGATGGCCTGGCCGAGCACGTGGCGGTGCTGCAGAGGCCACTTGTCGCCTACGATCTCGAGTACCCACTTGCGGGTGAGCTCCATCTCGTCGAGGACCTTCTTGTTGAGGTCCTCACGGTCTCCGAGAGCAAGGTACATCTTGGCGATGCGCTCGTCGGTCTTGGCCAGCGACATTTCGATGTTGTCGATGAACGTGGAGAACAGCGGCCACTCCTCGTACGCCTGACGCAAGGTGTTCAGGTCGCCGAACTGCTCGCACGCGGTGCCGAGGCCGTACCATGCGGCCAGGTTGATGCGGGCCTGTGCCCAGGAGAAGATCCACGGAATGGTGCGCAGATCGTCGAGGGACTTGGCACCCAGACCACGCTTCGCCGGACGGGAGCCGATCGGCAGCAGGCCGATTTCGGTCAGCGGCGTGACGGTGGAGAACCACGGTGCGAAGCCGTCGGTGTTCAGCAGGTCGAGGAAGCGGTTGTGCGCGGCCTCGTCGAGCTTGCTGGCCATGTCGGCGTACTTCTTGGTCATATCCGTGTTGCGCTTCTCAACGCTCGGAGCGGACTGCAGCAGCGTTGCGGCTGCGACGGACTCCACATGGCGGATGGCCAGTGCCGGGTTGCCGTAGCGTGCGAAGATGACCTCGCCCTGCTCGGTGAGCTTGAAGCGGCACTTTACGGAGCCGACCGGCTGTGCGAGCACGGCGCGGTTGGCCGGGCCGCCGCCACGACCGACGGCGCCGCCGCGGCCATGGAACAGGGTCAGGTCGATGTCGTGCGATTCGGCCCACTTGGCGATGCGCTCCTGCGCGGAGTGCAGGGCAAGGGTGGCGGAGGTCGGGCCGGCGTCCTTCGAGGAGTCGGAGTAGCCGAGCATGACTTCCATCTTGCCGCCGGTGGCCTTCAGACGAGCCTGGACCTCGGGGATCTTGATCATTTCCTCGAGCACATCCACCGAGTTCTGCAGATCCTCAAGCTGCTCGAACAGCGGGATCACGTCGATGGTGGGCACGTCCTCCGGGTGAGAGAAGGCCAAGCGGTTGAGCTCGTAGACATCCTTGATGTTCTGGGCGCTCTTGGTGAAGGAGATGATGTAACGGCGGGCGGCCTTGATGCCATTGCGCTTCTGGATGGAACCGAGCGCGCGGAAGGTGTCGAGCACCTCGTGGGTCATCGGCTGCAGCTCGCCACGCTCACCGTGCAGGCCATGCTCGCGGATGTCCTCCAGAGCGCGGGAATGCACGACGGAATGCTGACGGAACTCCATCTCGACCATGTGGAAGCCGAAGGTCTCGGCCTGCCAGATGAGGTCCTGCAGCGGGCCGTAGGCGGAACGCTTGGCGTTGGCTTCGGCGAGGGAGCGCTGCACGGTCTTCAGATCGGCGATGTAGTCCTCGCAGGAGTGGTACATGAGGTCGGCGTCGCGGTCGATGGTGGCCTTCAGACGGTCTGCCATGACCAGCATGACGGCGCGGTGCAGCTCCTTGGTGGAGATCAGCGCGGCCTTGTCGGTCAGACGCTCGCTCATTTCCTTCTGGTGGTTCCACAGGGACTTGAGCTCGGCGCTCGGCGGGGTGGTCTCGGCCTCCATCGTCAGGTTCTTGCCGACGCGGCGGGTTTCGATCTCCAGCGCGCCCAGCACGTGGTCGCTGAACTTGCGGGCCACCTGACGGCTCACCTTGGCGGTGACGTTCGGGTTGCCGTCACGGTCGGAACCGATCCAGCTTCCCGGATGGAAGAACGCCGGGCACACCGGCGGCACGAGGCCGGCCTTGTCTCCGAGGACCCAGTCGTCGAAACGACGGTAGACCTGCGGAATGGTGTAGAACAGCGTGTTGTCGAAGATATCAAGAATGGTGTCGGCTTCCTCAACCGGAGTCGGCTTCTTCAGCGCGATCGGGGAGGTGCGGAACAGCGCGTCGATCTCGTTGAAGAGTCGACGGGAGTTTTCCTTCTTGTCCGAGCCGCCGAGCAGCTTATGCGCTTCGAGCAGCTGGGAGATGCGACGGATTTTGCCTTCCACGGCTTTGCAGCGGGCTTCAGTCGGATGCGCGGTGAACACCGGATGGAACTCGAGCTGGTCGAGCAGCTCCTTGGCTCTGGCCGGACCCATCTCGTTGATGAGCTGGTGGTAGGCGCAGGTCATTTCGTTCACCGGATCGACGGCCTGGGTGTCGTCAACGGCGTTCTCACGGCTGTGCAGCACGGAGACACGGTAGTTCTCCTCGCACAGATTGGCCAGATGGAAGTAAGTGGTGAAGGCACGAGCCAACAGCTGGGCCTCATGCACGTCCGTCTTGTCGATGATGTCGACAACCTTCTGCAGGTCGTCCTGATCGGGATTCGTGTCGGTCAGAATGCCGGAGAAACGTTCGTCACTGGCCTTCAGCGCATGTTCGCGCACTTCATCGAACTTGGCCAGCAGGTTTTCATCGAACTCACCGAGCACCTCGCGAAGAATCTGCAGACACAGATCCATTTCCTCTTTGAGGGATGCGGGAAGATCACGCTCCTCAGGGCCCTTGGTGCCGGTGCCGGACGAGACGATAGCCGCGTCCGCAGGCGTGATCTGTTCGTTTTCAGTTGTCATCAGACCTCCTTCTCCAAACCATCGGGTTGCTCGGTCTGTCGGTCCTTCGCGGCACCTCCGCGATTGTTTTGGCCGTCTGTTGCGAGCCCACAGCCCTAAGCTTGGTGGGTAAATGCTTGACCATTGTAGGCGCGGCAAATCGACAGTTTGGTTACGGAAACGACGGAATGGTTCGCATCGTGGACATTGCGCGTCCGGAAAATGGGCATGTGGGAATGTTTGGAAAATATCCGACCAGCCCACACGTTAGACCTGAATAGTGTGAGCGCACTACATGAACATGATGAGAACGCCGAGCGCGTTGACAGCAGCGCGAAGGCGGTCAGCAAATTCCACACCCACTCCATTCCGCTTGATATGGAAGACATCGAACGCGATTGGGACAAGCCGGTAACCGAATCCGGCATCGCGGCGAAAGCCAGCGTGATCGTCCGCGTCGGCATGCTTGACCTCGGCGCCGGAACAGGCAGCTTCCGCGTCCGCGAAATGATGCATCGCATCGCCTATCCGTTAGGCGTGCACGTGCGCGCCGACGTGAACCTCACCGACATCGAGGCATCCTGCACGGACGGCAAGGACCGCATCACCGAAGTCGTCGACCTACCCACAACTGGCGTCAACACCGAACGCATCTGGCTGCTCGAGCACTTCGCCGACTGGTTCAACGTCAACCTCGGCAAAGGCTCTATGTACCACAGCCAATCCGACGTTTCCGAAGGGCTGATGCAGCATCTCGACAAGCGCGACGCCTCGCAGGTGTCGGCCGAACTGTCCAAGCAGCTCAAGGAACGGCAGAAGGCCGAGCAGAACCAGGAAGGTTCCGACGATCCCGTGCTCGACGCGCTGGAAATGGTCACGGAACGCGCGCAGGAGGGCGATTCCACCGCACGTCCGCTGCACATGCGCGATATCGAGGCGGCGGCCGCGGCCGGACGTAGCAATGGCGATTCGGTCGCGGAAAAGCCGCGTAAGAACCGCAACTGCAAACCGCCGAAGGAATATGCCGAGCATTTCGACCATATCGGGAAAGCCGCGGGCGAATCGCAAGGCGTCACCGTACGGCAGGCGCACGAGCGACTCGACATGATCGAACGTCGCAAACCGCTGTATTCGCCGGCCTTCGCGGGACTCGCGTCCGCCTGCGCCTGTGCATCCTTCGTGTTCCTGCTCGGCGGCGGCCCGTACGACATGATCGGCGCGTTCGTCGGCGCCGGCCTCGGCCACTGGCTGCGTCGCCGCCTGTTCGCCCACCATCTCAACCAATTCTTCGTGACGTTCGTCTGCGTGGCCGTCGCCGCGCTGGCATGCACCGGCATGTTGCGACTGATTGGCCTGTTCGATCCGATCGCCTTGCAGCACGACACCGCGTATATCGGCGCGATGCTGTTCGTCATCCCCGGATTCCCGCTGATAACCGGCGGACTTGACATGGCGAAAATCGACTTCCCATCAGGCGTGCAACGACTCACCTACGTGCTGTGCATCATTCTGATGGCCACGTTGGCAGGCTGGATGGTCGCTTCGATCGTGCATTTGAATCCGGAAGGATTGGAGCCGCTTGGACTGAACCCCGTCATCAACTGCCTGCTGCGCATGCTGTTCGCGTTCATCGGTGTGTGGGGCTTCTCCGTGATGTTCAATTCGCCGCAGCGCATGTGCCTCGTCGCAGCCACCATCGGCGCCATCACCGATACCTTGCGATTGGAAATCGTCGACTTGGGCGTGCCCGCGGAAGCCGGCGCGTTCATCGGCGCGTTCCTTGCCGGCCTGCTCGCCTCCGCATGGCGTTCGGCGGTGGGCCACGGCCTGCTTGCTCCGCATTTGGGATATCCGCGCATCTGCCTGACGGTTCCGTCTATTGTGATCATGGTGCCCGGTTTGTATATGTACCAGGCCATGTTCCACCTCGGCCAGTTCGATACGCTGAACGCGCTCGATTGGGCGTTCCGTGCGTTCATGGTGATCATCTGCCTGCCGATCGGCCTGGCGATGGCACGAGTAGTGACCGATAAATCCTGGCGCTACGACATTTAATAACCTGCAGAAGGGTAAAAACACTTGGTAACCAAAGATTTCTGGGTGCTGCTGGCCATGGTCTTGTACTTCGCGGCCATGCTGACCATTGGCTTCGTCTACTCCAAGAGGTCCAATTCCTCCACCAAACAGTATTTCGCGGGTGGGCGTGGCGTCGGACCGTGGCTGACGGCATTGAGCGCGGAAGCCTCCGACATGAGCGGCTGGCTGCTTATGGGCCTGCCGGGCGTCGCTTACTTCACCGGCGCGGCCGACCCGATGTGGACCGCCATCGGCCTGGCGCTCGGCACCTATCTCAACTGGAAGCTTGTGGCCCGGCGACTGCGCCGCTACTCGGTAGTGACCGACGATGCCATCACCATTCCTGACTTCTTCGCCAAGCGTTTCCATGACAAGAAGGGCGTGATCTCCACCATCGCGGCCGTGATCATCCTGGTGTTCTTCAGCGTGTACGTGGGCAGCTGCTTCGTGACCGTGGGCAAGCTGTTCGCCACGTTGTTCGGTTTCGACTACCACGTCATGATGATCATCGGCGCGGTGGTCGTGTTCGTCTACACCGTGGTGGGCGGCTACTTGTCGGTGGTGATGACCGACTTCATTCAGGGCATGCTCATGTTCTTCGCGCTCGCGGTGGTGTTCATCGGCACCGTGGCCAGCGCGGGCGGTGTCGACAACACCGTGGAATTCCTGCGTGCCATCCCCGGCTACCTGTCCGGCACGCAGGTGGCCGCGCCCAAGCTGGACCCGGCCACCGGCCAGCAGCTCGTCGAGGCGGGCAAGGCCGTGTTCGGCGCGCCCTCCGACTACGGCATCATCACCATCATCTCCATGCTGGCGTGGGGCCTGGGTTACTTCGGTATGCCGCAGGTGCTGGTGCGCTTCCTGTCCATCCGCAGCGTGGAAGAAGTGCGCAAGTCCCGAATCATCGCCACCTCCTGGTGCGTGATTTCGCTGGGTTGCGCGGTGTGCATCGGCTTGGTGGGGCGCGCGATGATGCCCACCGAACTGCTGACCTCCACCGATGCGGAAACCATCTTCATCGTGCTGGCGCAGACCCTGCTGCCGAGCTTCATGTGCGGCGTGGTGGTCTCCGGCATTTTCGCGGCCTCGATGAGCTCCAGCTCCTCGTATCTGATCATCGGCGCTTCGGCCATGGGCGAGAACATCTTCCGCGGGCTGCTGCACCGCAAGGCCACCGACAAGCAGGTCATGATTGTGGCCAGGGTCACGCTGGTGGTCATGTTCCTGTTCGGCATTCTGGTGGCATACGACCAGAACTCGTCGATCTTCCAGGTGGTGTCTTACGCGTGGGCCGGGCTTGGTGCCTCATTCGGCCCGTTGATGCTGTGCTCGCTATACTGGCGTCGCGCCAACAAGGCCGGCGCCGTGGCCGGCATGCTGTCCGGCACGGCGGCCGTGCTGATCTGGCACAACCTCGTCAAGCCCTTGGGCGGCGTATTCGCCATCTATGAGCTGCTGCCGGCGTTCATCATTTCGCTGCTGTTCATCGTGGTGGTTTCGTTGCTGACCGCCAAGCCGAACAAGCGCATGCTCTACGAATTCGACCACTACATGGACGATCCGCTGCCCGGCACCCTGCCGTCCGGCACCGTGCTCGTCGACGAGCCCATGGAAGCCATGGAGTCCGAGGTCCGCAGCGGCAAATGACACGTGCCTGCTGTGCGGTCGGCTCGTATGGCAGAGGAGTGGCTTTTTTGTGGTTCGGCAGGAACCATTGAGGCCAAAACGGACTTCGAGGGGCTGATTTGACGTTCTGGAGAGATCTACTTCCGTTTCAAGGGGCTGATGCCTGAGTAGACGCGGCTCCAAAACGGCGGAATGGCGTTGACGTAAGGGCATTGATACACGTGGTCTACCGGATGATCAGCCCCTTGAAACGGAAGTAGACCTCCGGCGGAGGCCAAATCAGCCCCTTGAAATGGGTTTTGAATACCGTAGCGCGGTGCGGACGGTGCGGACTGACTCTACCGGGCTTATTATTCCTGCGTCGTCGGAATAATTGGCAGCAGAGGCTCGAATTTCAGCCGTTTGTACAGTGGAATACGGCGTAGCTTTCGGACATCGCTAATTTGCTGGGTAGTTTGCCGCATCGTGAGCTGGACCGTTTTGCCCGTAACCTCCTGTATCCTTTCGGCAACTCTTCGGGCAAGGGCCTCTTCTCCCGCTTCGTCGCCAATATCTAATTTGGTGACTTGAATGTACTTCCAGCCAGCATCTTCGATCATCTGGCGGCGTCTCGCGTCATTCAGCCATTGCCCGGCATGATGAGAGCCTTCGTATTCGATACATATCTTGAATTCAGGGTATGCAAGATCGAGATATATGGGTCTGGTGTTGTTTCCTACGAATATTGGATAATTCACCTGCGGGCAATTCAGACCGTATTTCAAGAGAACCAAACGAGTTCGTGTTTCCATGGAGGAATCTGTGCCCGCGCGCGCCAAAAGTAGGGCGCGACGGCATTTGTTATACCCGCGGAACAAATACGAATTGGTGCCATTCTCTTTGTCGGCTCGCACCTGGGCCTCGGCCTCATCGAGATACAGAGAAAGGGCGTCGATGGTTGTTCTGCAGAGCCTTCGATCTCGTCGCATCATGGAATCAGCGAGAACGATGAGTTCTTCAAGTTCGAGATACGTGGAGAACATGGCCCATGTGCAAGCTGGTGAAGTGCATGTGAATTGTCCCTCGATTATGACCGTGTCTAGTGGAAAAGGCCATACAACCACTTTGACCCCCACAATGTGCCGTTTGTCATTGGCGTGTGGAACCGCAACAATGGTTGTAGTTGTAAGGCCTCTGTGTTTGCTTGATATGCGGGGTACTTCAATTGACAAAAGCTCCAACGCTGTTGTCAGGGCATAGGGTGGGCGCCATGCGCTTCGTCGTTGAACATCTGCGCACGTCTGCATTCGTTGGTACTTCTGCATTGTCAGCTCGGTCAATGCCGTTGAGCTACCCATGATGATCACCCCTTCGTGATGTTCGCTTTGTCCTCGCAGTGTAGAGTCCGGCTACCGGCCCTGTCTACCGCCCCAATTTTTCGGTGGATAAATGTGGATAAGTCGGTGGATAAACTATGGGTGTTCATCGCAGTTGCAGGCCATCCCGCAATTACATGGAACGTAGGGGTTTGCAGGCAGCCAGCGGGAATCGCCGTCGACGGCGCGATTCAACTTGGACGAATCTCCATGGCGTTCATGCAAAGGTGGCATGATGGCCGGTATGAGTAGCTTGGTGCGTATTGTCAATGCCGGTGTTCCGGGGTCTCAGGACCGCGTGGATGTGGTGCTTCGCGATGGGGTTGTTGCGTCTGTCGGCCCTGCTGGAACGGTCTCGGCTTCGGACAGCACGATGCAGACTAAGGCGCATACGACATCGTTGGAATACGCGACGAATGCCATTGCTTCTGGCAGCGTCTCAATCCCAACGTCGGCCGCCGCACCCGCCGACGAAACCACCATCGACGCCGACGGCCTGTGGGTTATTCCCGGCCTGTGGGACTGCCACACGCACTTCACGCAATGGGCTAAGACGCTGGGCCGACTGGACCTCATCAATGCCCGTTCCGCCGCCGAAGCGATGGACATGTTGCGCCGTCATCTGGATGAGCGCCGCGCCGCCGACACGCTTGACCCAGATGCCTTCGTGGTGGGCATGCGATTCCGTCACTCGCTGTGGGCCGACGACGAGCAGCCCACACTGGCCGCAATTGACGCCGTGACCGGCGAACAGCCGGTGGCCCTCTCCAGCGCGGACATGCACTGCGGATGGGTGAATTCCGCCGCGGCCCGCAGGCTTGGCGTACATGTGGACGAATCCGGTCTGGTCGGTGAACTCGAATGGTTCAACGCCTACACCGCCTTCGACAAGGCGCCGGGCGCTGCTGAAGAGACTGACCGTCTGCTGCGCGAGGCCGAACAGGACGCCGCAAGCAAGGGCGTGGTGGGCATCCGCGATTATGAAATGGCCGAAAACATCGATACATGGATCAATCGTTTCGCGGCCGGCATTAACGGTTTGCGCGTGGACGCCGGTGTATACCCCGAGCGGTTGCGAGCCGCCATTGACGCGGGTTGGCATACCGGCAAGGAATTGCCGGGCAGCGCCGGGCTTGGCCATGTGGGCGCCATGAAGCTCATCTCGGACGGATCGCTCAACACCCGCTCCGCCTACTGCTCCACGCCGTATTCGGGCATCGAGCCGCTGACGTATGGCACGCTGAGCTACACGCCGCAGCAAATCGAAGACTATATGCGCCTAGCCACCGAGCATGGCTTCGACATTGCCTGCCACGCCATTGGCGACGAAGCGAACACCATTGCGCTCAACGCAGTCGCCGCCACGCACGCACATGGATCGATCGAGCATGCGCAGATGCTCAAACCCGTCGATATCCCGCGTTTCGCCGAGCTGGGGCTCACGGCCAGCATCCAGCCGCAGCACGCCATGGATGACCGCGACGTCATCACCCGTTTCTGGGCCAACCCGGCCGGCATCCCTTATCCGTTCAGGGCCCTCCACGACGCCGGTACCACGCTGCGCATGGGCTCGGATGCGCCCGTGGCCCCGCTGGACCCGTGGCTGGCCATTTCCGCCGCCGTGCTCGGCACCGAAAGCTCTGACCGCGAGCCGTTCCAGCCCGAGCAGTGCCTCGATGTGCATACCTCGCTGGCAGCCTCGACCGCCACTGGCCGTGACCGCCTTGCATCCGGCGACCCGGCCGATGTGGTGTTGCTGGACGCCGACCCATACGCCGCCGATACTCCGGAAGCCATGCGCGCTATGCCGCAACACGTCGTAATGACATTGCTGTGCGGGGAGCGTACGTATTGATGCAAGCCATCGGCATGAAGTGAACAGAGGTCCGTCTTGATAGCCGCGTTGCACGGAAAAACAAGAAATCCGCCCCTCGAAGTGAAGATAGGACACAGCAGACGCCGCAATACAAAAACGCCGTGTCAGTTGCCCAGTTGGGGCTGACACGGCGTCTTGCTACGAGCGGCGGGAAAATCAGTACTTCATGCCCATGGCCTCGCGCACCTGGTCGAGGGTCTCCTCGGCGATGGCGTTGGCGCGCTTGTTGCCGTCGTGCAGGATGTCACGAATGGAATCCATGTCCTTGGCCAGCTCGGCGCGGCGCTCGCGGTGCGGGGCCAGGAACTCGTTGACTGATTCGATGACGTATGCCTTGAGCGCGCCGGCGCCGGAATCACCGATCTCCTCGGCGATGTCCTTCGGGTCGCGGCCGGTCACCAGGCCGGCGGTGGTCAGCAGGGCGGAGACCTGCGGGCGGGCAACCGGGTCGAAGGTGATGCGGCGCTCGGAATCGGTCGGGCTCTTCTTGATGAGCTTGGCGGTTTCCTCGGCGGTGGCGCCCAGCATGATGGAGTTGCCGTACGACTTGCTCATCTTGCGACCGTCGAGGCCCGGTATCTCCGGTGCGTCGGAAAGGATCGCGGCGGGCTCGGGGAACACCGGGTTCTTCTTGGCGTAGCGCTCGTTGAAGCGGCGGGCGATGGTGCGGGTGATCTCCACGTGCGGCAGGTTGTCCTTGCCGATCGGCACGACATTGGCCTTGCAGAAGAGGATGTCGCACGCCTGATGCACGGGGTAGGTGAGCAGCAGGCCGGTCAGCGCGTGGCCGGAGGCCTCCATCTCGGACTTCACGGTGGGGTTGCGGTGCAGCTCGGCCTCGGTGACGAGGGAGAGGAACGGCAGCAGCAGCTGGTTCTCGGCCGGCACGGCGGAGTGGGTGAACATCATGGTCTTGGTCGGGTCGATGCCGGCGGCCATGTAGTCGAGCACGAGGTTCAGCACGTTGTCCTGGATGTGCTCAGTGGTGTCGCGGTCGGTGATGACCTGGTAGTCGGCGATGATGATGTTGGTGTTCACGCCGCGGTTCTGCATGGCCACGCGCTCCTTGATGGAGCCGAAGTAGTGGCCGAGGTGCAGGCGGCCGGTCGGGCGGTCGCCGGTGAGCATCGTGAACTTGCCCGGCTCGGCCTCAAGTTTGGCGAGCGTGGCGTCCGAACGCTTCTTCGCGGCCAGGAAGCTGGCGCTCATTTCGTTGCCCGCTGCGGTCAGTTGCTGCTGTTCTTGGTCCGTCATAAGTCGCCCTTTGCTTGCTTCAAAACGCCGAAAATATCGCTTTTATCGTAAAAGTCCAAGCAGACAACCATTTCTCTCATAACAAGTGGTACTCTCTTATGTGATGAATTGATAGTTACATTTACATGCCAGGGGGTCACATGGGCCGCGGACGTCAGAAAGCAAAACAGCAGAAAATAGCCCGGAAGCTCAAGTACCTGACCACCGATACCGATTACGATGAGCTCGCCAAGGAGCTGAGCACGCAGGAGCCGGGCGAGGGGTCGCCCGATCCGTTTGCCGATATCGAGGCTTCGTATTCTCATGATGCGAACGCCGCCGTGGACAATACGCAGGGATCCGTCGCTGAGGATGACCTTGACGAGTACGCCAAGTGGGCTGCCGAGGCTGCGGCGAAGGCGACCAGTGGCGAAATGCCGGCCGTGAAGGCGCCTGAATCTCAGGCTCCGAAGCCCAAGCCGATGCCGCGCAAGCCGATTCCCATGCCCATGCCGGCCGCGCTCAAGCCCAAGAAGGCATGATTTTCGGATTTCGTCGCTGCTGGCCCGGTGGTAGGGCCGCATTGACGCGATTTCGTATGTCATGATGACGATTCCGTTGCGATATGCGATGACAGCGATGTCGACGCTCAGTATGTGCGCTCGCTGACCGCATCATGGGCGGCCGCTCGGCAGCTGGAGCCAGATAGACGTATTCCCGTCGGCAGAGCGGTTTCTGACGCGCTATGAGCGGCGGCGTGACGTCGATATTCTGCTGCTGGACGTCGAAATGGGCTCGATGGACGGCGTGGCGTTGGCGAAGGCCGTGCGCAAGGCGGGCGGCACGATGCAGATCGTGTTCGTCACTGGGTATTCGGATTACATCGCCGAAGGATACGACGTTGAAGCGCTCAATTATCTGATGAAACCGGTGGATGCGGCCAAGCTGTTCGACGTGCTCGACAAGGCGGTCGCGCGCATGCGCCGCGATTCCAAGTGCCTTGATCTGCAATGCGCGGAAGGGCTGATGCGTATTCCGCTGGCCGACATCCGCTATCTTGACGTGCGCCGTAATTATGTGACGGTGCACACCGACCGGGATTATACGGTGAAACGCCCGCTGGGCGAGTTCGAGGCCGAGCTCGGCGACGGATTCTGCCGGGTGGGACGCGCGATGATCGTGAACCTGCGGCGAATCCGCTGCGTGGGCAGGTCGTCCGTGCAATTGACCGACGGGACGACGCTGCCACTGCCTCGTGGGGCGTACGAGCCGTTGAATCGGGCAATCATAGACCAGACATGATTACGCATGGCCGGCTCACGGCCGGCAGGGTGCCGGAAAGCCGTCCCCGGCTGGACGGGGCAGAACGCAAAGGAGGGGCACGATGTGGTTCTGTGGGCGAGGCAAGGCCGACAGGGCCATCGCGGCATATCAGCGCGAGCTGGTCGACACGCATTACCGCGAGGTCGAGAACATGTACCGTCAGATGCGCATGTGGCGGCATGACTACCGTAATCACCTTCAGACGATGAAGACGTTGGCCGCCAACGGCGACCTCGCCGCGCTCCGCGACTATCTGACGGTCTCGATACTGAGCTCAAGACGTTGGATACCCCGATCAAGTCCGGCAATGCGATGGCCGACGTGATTCTGAGCAGCAAGATGTCGCTTGCACAGGCGCATGGCATCGACGTGCGCGTGGACGCCCATATTCCGATCAAGCTGCGCATTTCGGAACTCGATTTGTGCTGCGTCCTCGGCAACCTGTTCGACAACGCGATCGAGGCCAACGACGGGTTGCCTGAAGCCGATCGCATGATTCGCGTGTATATGGACATGAAGGGCACGCAGCTGTACATCTCGTTCACCAACGCTTCCTCGGGCGGCAAGCAGCGCAAGGTCGGTGGCGCTTCCGCACCACCAAATCAGACGAGGGGCACGGTTTCGGGTTGGTCCACATCGCCCAGATCATCGAGGCTGCGGACGGCTACCTGAGTCGCAACTTCGAGGACGGCGCCTTCACCACGGAGATTCTGCTGCCGCAGTCCTGATGACGGCGGTGCGGGCTCATGAGAGCGGATTGTCGATGCGCGTGCTGCCCGCCGGCGAGGTTGGCGCGGCCATCGTTGTTCTGCCCGTATCGTGGCAGCGTGGCAGTTTGCCGCGGAGCGGGTGATATGGCCTGTTTTTTGTTCCGCTCTTATAGTGGGGCGGCTTGCGCCGTTTGGTTTGCGTAATACTCGGTTTCGGTCCGTTCCGGTGTCCGGTGGCCCGAGGGCCGGTGCGGACGCTTCGGGTCCCCGCCGCGAGACCCGCCGGAACGTCGCCGGTTCCGGGTCCCTCGGATCCCGGAAGGGCTCGTGCCGCCGGACGAGCCCGGTCCTGTACGCGCCGTCGGCGTTCTCGGCCATGGCGTTGCCGTACGGGTCGCCGACCGTGCCGGTCGACGGCAGCATGCCGTATTCCATCACCCTGGCG
>ERZ837380.2892-NODE-2892-length-17229-cov-4.588040_pt1 | contig 17229 bp, 20 predicted proteins | sample MGYA00519685_ERZ837380 | MGnify/ENA primary metagenome ERZ837380 (study PRJEB31850, sample SAMEA3708817) | human gut metagenome | biome: human gut; feature: human-associated habitat; material: faeces | place: China | collected 2014 ...
CCACCAATTTGGATCAGCGCCAGAATAACCGCCTGCCCAAAGGTTGACCAGTAGCTGCCTGTATCCTGCACCACAAGCCCTGTCACGCAGACGGCAGAGGTTGCTGTAAACAGCGTTTCATTGAATGGAGTTACATTCCCTCCGGTCGTGGAAATCGGCAGCATCAGCAGCAGCGCTCCGAGCAGAATGACCCCGGCAAAACCTAATATGATAATTTGAAAAGACGAAAGGCGGCGCTTTCGACGAATGATCTCTTCCGGCATAAAGGCAGCTCCTTATTTCTGTGGTGGTTATATTATACAGCCGGAGATTTTAAGAGCGGATAAGGGACATTTGCGACGTATTAAGATTGAATAAAGATGAGCAGATTGCTTGTGCAGATTGGGCAAGGCGAAAGTCTTGTCCAATTTTTTGTGTCCGGCCTTGCCAAATCGCCCGCGTCCAACTGTATTAGTGGTGAGCAGCGGGCAGGATGTTTTATCGCAAACGCTTTATTTGCAGAAGTGGCCAAAAGCGTTTTTGAGATTGCAGTAAGGGTAGATGAGGAAAAACGCTCCGGTCGAGCCTTACTAATGGTAACGCCAATGTCACCATGACACGCCGCACCGCAGCCGTGTTGTCAAGACCCGCATGACCGAGGATGAATACGCCGATTTTGCCGCCCGCCTTGCGCCCTACGGCATCAGTCAGTCCGAGTTTATCCGCAGAGCCATTCAGGGCGCAAGCATTCGCCCCGTTGTCACGGTTTCCCCGGTCAACGACGAGCTGCTTGCCGCGCTTGGGAAGCTGACCGCCGAATACGGCAGAATTGGGAATAACCTCAATCAGATCGCCCGTGCTATCAATGATTGGCACAATCCCTAGGCGCTTCTGGGATACTCCCGGAGATTTCACCGGGCACAGCCTGTCCGTCAGCGACATCGTTGCTTTGAGGCAGGCCGGTGTGGTATCCTACCACTACTGCGACAGCATCGGCTTCCAAGAGCTTCCCAATTTCAGGTCGGAGAACTATCTGAAAACAGCAGAGCTGTCCACAGAAGATGATTTCGAGAAGCTGGACTTGATTCCGGAGTTTGCGACCTAAGCATTTGTAAATTTTTCTTTTTGTATTGCAAATTGATATACAAGTGGATATAATAGAGCGTGAAAGGTGGTATGAACGATGGCAAGTAAAACCGCAAACGTAATGGCCCGTGTGGAGCCCCAGGTAAAAGAGCAGGCCGAAGAAATCATGGATATGCTGGGCATTCCCGTTTCTGTGGTCATCAACACGCTCTATAAGCAGATCATCATGACCCGCAGTATTCCTTTTTCTCTTTCTGTCCCCAAAGTACCTATTGCCCGGGATGAACTGGACGATGCCGCTTTTTCTGCCATGATGGAACGTGGCCTCAAAGAAGCAAAAGCCGATCAGTCCCGTCTCGCCTCGGATGTATTCGCAGATTTGAAACGGGAGATACAGTAAATGCCGGAAAAGTACATTGTAAAGCTGACCCAGCAAGCAGAAGAGAATCCTCGTGAAATCGCTGATTATATCCGCTTTACCCTCCAAGCTCCGGGCACGGCTGCAAAGATGCTGGACACTTTGGCGGAAGAAATCTTTTCTCTGGACCAATTTCTCTATCGTGCGCCGTTGACGAAAGAAGAACCCTGGCACAGCCAGGGCGTTCATGCTCTGACCGTCAAGAATTTCCTCGTCTATTTTTGGGTAGACGAGGCCGCAAAGAAAGTTCAGGTCATGGGCATTGTCTATGGATGCAGAGATCAGCGCCATCAGCTTTCGGGCCTGGATTTGTTCTGTTAAATACGCCTTGGATGCACATTTATCTTTTGTGAGTGTCTACTTTCATTTTACAGATGCAGTCCGATTCCATGTCCTACCTGCTTTGTTTTATGGTTGAGGCACCGAAACCTGCTTCCCAGCGTAAAAAAATAACACCAAATAATGGTGTGCCCAGCTACTTTTGGTACCTTCTGAAAAGTTGTGGTTTCATCCAAAATCGTCATGTTATCATCGAATCAGAAGCAGCCACAAATGTTCAGTATTCTCCGAGTTTGCGGAATAATCAATTTTTCCTGTCCTGTTGCGTCTATTTTTCGTCCAAAATAAAACACCTCAAAAAAGTTCGGAAAATCCGGTTTTTCAAAATCCCGATTTTCTCAAAAAATCACGGCTTCAAAAAAATAACGCCAAATTAACGCCAAGCCAATTTGGGAGGCTTTCAAACCGCCCCAAAAAGTTATAAAAACACCCGGTTTTACTAGAAAACCGGGTGTTTTTCTGGAGCTAGTGACCTGACTCGAACAGGCGACCTTCTCATTACGAGTGAGATGCACTACCGACTGTGCTACACTAGCATCACAAGCTCGTTTATTATAGCCGCTCTTTGGGAAAAAGTCAAGACTTCGGATCAAATATTCAGCTCCTGGATTTTTTTGCGGAGGAGCAGCAGGTCATCAAAGGTCTCGGGGCGCTTGGTGGGGTCGCGGAGGAGGGCGGAGGGGTGGTACATGGCGGAGTAGAGGACGCCGTCCCGGGCTGTCCAGGTGCCGTGATCACGGGTGATGCGGAACTCTGGATCGATCAGGCGCTGGGCGGCAATGCGGCCCAGGCAGACGATGATCTTCGGCTGCAAAAGCGCAATTTGATTTTCCAAAAAGCCGATGCAGGCATCCTGTTCCTGGGGCTGGGGGTCCCGGTTGCGAGGCGGGCGGCATTTGACGATATTCGCGATATAACACTTTTCCCGGTCCAGGTCGATGATGGAGAGCATATCGTCCAGGAGCTTGCCTGCGGGACCCACAAAGGGGACGCCCTGCAGGTCCTCCTGCTCCCCCGGTCCCTCGCCCACAAAGAGCAGACGGCTGCTGCGATTGCCCACACCGAAGACCACATTATGGCGGGTCCTGCACAGCTCACAGCGGTCACAGTGCAGGCATTTTTCTTCCAGTTCTTCCCAGGTTTCCATTACTGACTCCTTCTCCGGCTCTTTCTTCTCTTGCGGCGTCTGGTCTGGGCCCGGTAGCGCAGATAGGAATTGATGGCCAGATAGCTGACAACCGGCACCAATATGACAGCGCAGACAATCAGCACCACCCCGGAAAGGCTGCTTCTCTCGCTCTGGGTCTGGGGTGCCAGAGCGCTGTAGACCGTCAGGCCCGAATCCGCAGCGGTACGCACCGGCTGCTGCGCCAGCAGCTGGGCCTCCGTCAGGCAGGAATTGCTGTACCAGAGCTCTACCGTACCGATGACGGAATCCTTTTCGATGGGGGCCGACAGGCCGCCGTCCCGGGCGGATACATTCCGGATAAGGTTTGCCATTCTGGCTTTGGAGGGCAGCACCGTATCGACGTTTACATTGGCCACACCCACAACATTCGTCTCACCGCCGGCCACCGGCAGCTGGGTCAGGCTCATGCCGTTGTAGATCACCCGGTGGACCAGGAAATTATTATAGGCATAGCCCAGGAGCTTCACCATTTCATCGAAGTTGCCATAGCTGGTCACCTGCCAGCCGTTGGACGCGAAGACACGGGTGGCCCCCATGATGACGCAGACCAGATTCATGCCCGTTACACCTGCGGTCTCCGTATTGTCCGCGGTGACCACAATGCTGGCCCCGGTATCCGCGGAATAACTGGCGAAGCCGCTGGTGACCCGGTCGTCAATATACTTGGTGACGATCTTATTCTGCATCATATAGTCCAGAGATTGCAGCTTCCGCTTCTCGGACAGGTTGGTGGCCGGGACCTCATAGGTCTGGGTGGAGAGCAGCTCCTTCACCGCGGGATTGTCGCTGCAAGCCATCATGATGCGGACCATATCCCGGGCGGTGGTGGTCTGGTTGCCGGAACCGACACCGTGGACATCCGTAAATTCCGTGCTGGTACAGCCCAGCTGCTTCACCCGCTGATTCATCATATCCACAAAAGTGGCCCGGGTGCCAGCCACATACTCCGCCAGTGCCACAGCGGCATCGGCAGCATTCTGCATGATCATGCAGTGCAGCAGATCCTTGACGGACATCTGCTCCTCACTTTTCAGCTTGGTACTGGTTGCGCCGCCGGGGATTCGGGAGGCGATGCCGGGCTGGACCGTTACGACGGTGTCCAGGTTCTCCACCCGTTCCACAACAATCAGGGCCGTAACGATCTTGGAAAGCGCTCCGGGGGGCAGCTTGGTGTCGGGATTATAGGCATAGACCAGGGTTCCTGTATTGCGCTCATAGATGATGGCAGCCTGGGCCGTATCCAGCTTTCGGTCCGAACCGGCCAGGGGGACCTGCCCGTCCAGCGTGCGGCAGCCGTTCAGGATGCTGACGGAGCCGAAGGCATACTCCGTCTGGGGGGCCTGGGCATCCTGCGCCAGGTCCGGCAGGGTCTCGGTCATGGCCGGGTCTTCGGTCTCATCCGTTGCGGTGGTCTCTGCATAGGCAGGAATGCTCAGGCACCCGGCGGTTATGCTCAGCGCCAAAAGCAGTGAAAGCAAGTTTTTTTTCATGGTTTCCCCCTAAAATTTTACTGCCGGGGTTGTCCGGCAGGAAAAAGTCGTGTATACTATTGATATTATAACAGTATTTCAAATCCCCGTCAATCCGTCCTTGCGGCTATTTGCAAAATGGTCATGATTTGTTCAGGATTTTGGGGAGCTTCCTGGGAGAAAGGGGTATTGTATGACGATCCTGGTAGTAGATGACGAGGCTCTGCTCGTCAAGGGAATCCGCTTCAATCTGAAAAGCGACGGCTATGACGTGATCACCGGCTCCAACGGTCAGGAGGCCGTGGAGCTGACCAAAAGTGAAAATCCGGACCTGGTGGTGCTGGATGTGATGATGCCGGTCATGGACGGGCTGACGGCCTGCAGCCGCATTCGGGAATTTTCCGATGTGCCCATCATCCTGCTCACCGCCAAGGTGGACGACATGGACAAGCTCATGGGCTTCGACCACGGGGCCGACGACTACCTGACCAAGCCCTTCAACATTCTGGAGCTGAAGGCCCGCATCCGAGCCCTGCTGCGGCGGTCCGGGGCCGGTGAAAAGCAGGAGACCAACCGGCTCACCGGCGGCAACATCACCCTGGACCTGGACGCCCGGAATGCCTATAAGGGCAGCGAGCTGGTGGTGCTCACCGCCAAGGAATTCGACGTGATTGAATTCCTCATGCGCAATGCCAACCGGGTCTATTCCCGGGAAGCGCTGCTCGACACCATCTGGGCCTATGAATATCGCAGCGATATTCGGACGGTGGACGTCCATATCCGTCGGCTGCGGGAGAAGCTGGAGGAAAATCCTGCCGAACCCCAGCATATTCTGACCAAGTGGGGAGTGGGCTACTATTTCCGAAAGTAAAATGACCCGGCTGCGGGGGTACCGTACCGCCCAATTTCACTACACCCTGACTTACATTGCCGTTACGGCGGCGGTACTGCTCTTTCTCAATCTTTTCTGTACCCGTCTCAGCCAGAGACTGTTCTACGAAAACAAGGAAAGCGCCATGATTGAAAAATGCCAGCTGGCCTCGGACGAGCTGTCCACCCTGGACGTATGGAACACCGCCACGGTTTCCGGCATTCTGAATCAGCTGGAAAGCCTCCGGGCCTCCCGGCTGCTGGTGACGGACAGCGCAGGCCTGTGCATCTACGACAGCACCGGAGAAGCCCTGGGGCAGTATGCCCTTCTGCCGGAAATTCTGGGGGCCTGCCAGGGCAACGACGTGTTCACCTGGCGCTACCACAGCGGGGCCATGATCTCCCGGGCTGCCACGCCCATTGTAGACTTCGGCACCGTGGCCGGCTGCGTCTACATCACGGAATACGACACCGCCCAGGGTGCCGTCATCGATTTGCTGCTGCAAACCATTCTCCGGGTCACGGTCATTCTGGAGCTGGCGGTGATTCTCTTTTCCCTGATCTACACCAGCCACTTCTCCCGCCGGATGCGGGCCATTATGGACTCCATGCACACCATCCAGAAGGGCAACTATGACCAGAAGGTCAACGTGGGCGGCAACGACGAGCTGACGCTGCTGGCCAGTGAATTCAACGACCTGACGGAGCGGCTGCAAAACTCCGAGGAGAAGCGCCGCCGGTTCGTCTCCGACGCCTCTCACGAATTAAAGACCCCTTTGGCCTCCATCAAGCTGCTGACGGACTCCATTCTGCAAAACGATATGGACGCCGACACCATGCGGGAATTCGTGGAGGACATCGGCAGCGAGGCCGAGCGCCTGAACCGCATGACCGCCAAGCTCCTGTCCCTGACCAAGGTAGACGGCCAGCCTCTGCCGGAGGCCGAGCTCATCCGCATGGCCCCCACCATCCGCCAGGTCGCCAAAATGCTGAACCCCGTGGCGAAAAAAAGCGGCATTTCCCTGGAGCTGGATCTGGACGGAGACAGCACCGTGCTCATCACCCGGGACGACCTGTACCAGATCGTCTTCAACCTTATGGAAAACGGCATCAAGTACAACCGCCCCGGCGGCACCGTCTCCGTGACTCTGAGCCGCAGCATGGACCTTGCCAAGCTCACCGTGGCGGACACCGGCATGGGCATTCCCGAGGAGGCCCTGAGCCACATCTTCGAGCGCTTTTACCGGGTGGATAAGGCCCGCTCCCGGCAGACCGGCGGCAGCGGCCTGGGGCTGGCCATTGTCCGGGCCATCGTATCCCGAAACCGGGGCGAGATCCGGGTGGACAGCCAGGTGGGCGTCGGCACCCGATTTTATGTGACCTTCCCGATTTTTGATACGGAGGTGGATGCCACATGAAGCGCGTCATCGCCATTGTCCTGGCTCTGCTGCTGCTCACCGGCTGCGCCCCCTCCCCCGCCGGAGAAAATACCGTTACATTCTATTATCCCCGAAAAAACCTGGTCTACAGCTTCTCCGATCTGCCCATCGGTGCAGAGGCCCGGGACTGTGCGGATGAAGCGCTGGAGTATGTGCTGCGGCTATACCTGCTGGGGCCAACGGACGAAAACCTGGAAAGCCTCTACCCCAGCGGCATCCGGCTTCTGACCGTCGCCGAGGAGAACAGCGCTCTGACCGTCACCCTCTCCCCTGCCGGCAACCAAATGCAGGAAATCGATTTTTCCCTGGCCGGAGCGTGTCTGGCCAAGACCTGCATCGGCTACGGCGGCTATTCCTCCGTAACCATCCAAAGCGGGGATCGGGAGCTGACCCTAAAAAACAACGACCTGCTCTTCCGGGATAACAGCGCCACCCTGGACAGCAGCGAAGAGGAGAAAGAACCATGAAATGCATTTCCTGGAACGTAAACGGCCTGCGAGCCTGTGTGGGCAAGGGCTTTGAGGAGGTTTTTCGGAACCTGGACGCAGACTTCTTCTGCCTGCAGGAGACCAAGCTCCAGCCCGGGCAAATCAGCCTGGAAACCCCCGGCTACAGCCAATTCTGGAACTCCGCCGAGAAAAAGGGCTATTCCGGCACGGCCATCTTCGCCAAAAAGCCGCCCCTGTCCGTGACCTACGGCATCGGCATTCCCGAGCTGGACACGGAGGGACGGCTGATCACACTGGAATACGACCGCTTTTATCTTGTCACCTGCTATACCCCCAATTCCCAGCAGGAGCTGAAACGGCTGGACCATCGGCTCAGCTGGGACAAGGCCTTCCGGGAATATCTGGTGGCTCTGGATGCTAAGAAACCGGTCATTGCCTGCGGCGACCTGAATGTGGCGGCCACAGCCATTGACCTGAAAAATCCCAAAACCAACGAAGGAAACGCCGGCTATTCCCTGCCCGAGCGGGAATCCTTCGCCGCGCTCCTCTCCGCCGGGTTTACGGACAGCTTCCGCTGCCTGTACCCGGAAAAGATCCTCTATTCCTGGTGGTCCTACCGCTTCCAGGCCAGGGCCAAGAATGCTGGCTGGCGCATTGACTATTTTCTGGTGTCTGACCGCATCCGGGAAAAGATCACCCAGGCGGATATCCTGACGGATATCCAAGGCTCCGACCACTGCCCGGTGACGCTGGAGATCGACATATAAATCAAATAGAGGGCTGTTGGAAAAGTCCCCTTCTACCGCAGTGGCCAGTGCTTCCTAGCACTGGCCACAAAAACCATTTTTTGCTGAAAAGTTATCCACAGCCCATTTATTATAGAACCAGAATAAGGTTCAATCGCCGCCCACTCCCCATTCCACAAATACGCCAACATAGCATAAACGCACCATTGCTGGCTCCAGGCTTCAGCCTCAGAGTTGGCAATGGTGCGTTCATGTCTCAATATGCTTTATTGTATTTCATTTACTACGCTCAGGATTTCCCTTACATGATATCCAGCTCCGCCGTCACCTGGTAGTAGTCACAGGCATGGGCGGTATAGTTCCGGACGTTTTCCTTGGAGATCATGTTCATTTGCAGGAAGGAGCAGAAGACATAGGCATTGTCGTCCAGGATCATCTGCTGGAGCTTGACCGCGGTCTCCGCCCGCTTGGCGGTATCGAATTCCTTGGAAAGCTCCGCAATCCGTGCGGTCACCTCGGGATTGTCATAAGCGCCGAAATTATAGCTCATGCCGGGAACGCAGGAGGTGGTGAAAAAATACTGGGGATCCCCGGAAGGGGCCGTGACCAGGGCGGAAGCGTAGACATCCCAGCTGGTCATATCTGCCAGGAACTCCCGGCGGGAAGCCGTGCAGTTGATGTCCACGTCCATGCCGATCTCCTTCAGGGAGGCCTGGGCCGCTTCGGCCAGAAGGGGCAGCTCCTGACGGCTGGGGTAGGTCAGCCAGCGGATCGTCAGCTTCGTGCCATTCTTTTCCCGGATACCGTCACCGTCGGTATCCACCCAACCGGCCTGCTCCAGAAGCGCCTTAGCCCCCTCAGGGTCATATTCTTCCGCCTTTACGTGCTCGCCGCCAAAGCTGCTGAAACCATCCGGGAAGGCGCCGTTGGCAGCAACCCCGTGGCCATCCAGCAGGGTTTTCACAAATCCCGCTTTGTTGATGCCCATGGCAATGGCCTTCCGCACGGCGGCGTCCTGAATGACAGGACTTGTCATATTCATGCTGGCAAAGAAGGCCCGGGAGGTCTGAATGGCGGAAAACTGATAGCCGCCATTTTCGAAATTGGGATAGGCCTCATAGGCCATGCCATAGGCAGCATCAATGTCGCCGGCCTGCAGGGCCGCGGACAGGGTATCTCCGTTGGACAGTGTGCGGACGGTCAGCTCGTCCAGCTTGGGGGTACCGTCCCAGTAATTGCCGTTGGGGATAAGGGTCAGATGGTCGTCCGTGACCAGCTCCTTTACCGCATAGGGGCCGGTACCGGCTACAATGCCGGTTTCAAAATCCGAGGCATCCACATCGATGATGCAGCCGTAGGGGTCCCCCAGGTAATTCATCAGGGCGGGGTTCGGCTCGCTGGTGGTAACGGTCAAGACCTGCCCCTCTGCCTGCAGGTCCACGATCTTGGTATCGCTGGGAGCCCGGTCGTGGTTTTCCAGCAGGTGCTCCAGGCACTGCTTCACGGCTTCGCCGTCCATCTCCCTGCCGGAAGAGAACTTCACGCCCTCCCGGAGGGTAATCGTCCAGGTGCAGTCGCCGTCATTGGTCCAGTCCGTTGCCAGCCAGGGCTCCAGCTCCATGGAATCCGTATAGTGGACCAGAGTCTCGCCGATGCCATAGCGGATGCAGGCCCAGCCATTGTAGGTCCTGTGGGGGTCCACCGTCTCCTCCCAGTTTTCGGAATTGAAGGTGGTGTCGCCGATGACCATGGTTTTCTTCGCAGCCGGGGCAGAAGCCTGCTCCGTACTGCCGCCATTTGCGGAAGAATCCGCTGCGTTGCTGCCGCAGCCCGTCAGCAAAAGAAGCGTCAGGCAGGCAACCAGGAGAAGGGAAATGCATTTTTTCATATTTTATTGGTTCCTTTCACGGTTGTTTTATGTTTTGCCGGACGTCACGGCATCACATCAAAATTATATTACAAAACGCTGTCGATCAGGCGTTTCGTATAGTCGTTTTTCGGTGCGCGGATTACGGCATCCGGCGTCCCTTCCTCCACAATTTCCCCACGGTACATAACCAGCACCCGGTCGCAGAACTGCTGGACCAGGGAAATATCGTGGCAGATGAAGAGGATCGACAAATTTTTCCCCCGCTGCTTCCGCAGCTCGTTCAAGAGAGAAATGATCTCCTTCTGCACCGTCACATCCAGCGCAGAGGTTGCCTCATCGCAAATCAGCAGCTTTGGCTCAATGGCCAAGGCCCGGGCAATGGCCGCCCGCTGGCACTGGCCGCCGCTGACCTGATGGGGATAGCGATTTGCAAATTCTCCGGGGAGGCCGCATTTTTCCAGCAGCGCCTCCACCCTCTTTTGGGTCTCTTTTCGGGTGAGACCCGCATTGCGCAGACTTTCTCCGATGCCGTCCCCCAGGGTGCGGCGGGGATCGAAGGAATCCGTTGGTGTCTGGAAAACCATCTGCATCTGTCTGTAGACTTCCCGCAGCTGCTTTCCCTTCCTATGGGTAATTTCCTGTCCCTCCAAAAAAATGCTTCCGGTTGTCACGTCGGTCAGCCGGGAAATCATATTCACAGCGGTGGTCTTTCCGCTGCCGCTCTCGCCGATGATGGCCAGGCACTCCCCGGGGAACAGTTCAAAGCTGATTCCGTTTACCGCGGCAATTTCCCGCTGCCCGGAAAAGGTCTTCGTCAGCGCCTCTACTTTCAAGATCGGTTCCATTGCTTTTACCTCCGAAGCCGGGGGACGGCGGATAGCAGCGCTTTGGCATACGCGCTTCTTGGATTCGACAGGACCTGGTCGCATCTGCCGTATTCCACGCACTTCCCGTCCTTCAGCACCAGAACGTTGTCTGCCAAAGCCCCGATGACCCCCAGATTGTGAGAAACCAAAACAATGGCTGTGCCAAAGGTTTTGCGAACCAGCGCCATTTCCTCCACCACCTGCTTCTGAATGGTCACATCCAGCGCGGAGGTGGGCTCATCCGCCAAAAGCACACTGGGCCGTAAGAGCATGGCCGCTGCAATACCGATGCGCTGCTGCATACCGCCGGAGAGCTCAAAGGGATAGGACGCCAAAATCCGCTCCCCGTTTTCAAAGCCCAGCTTTTCGAGCATTTCCAGCGCCTGGGGCCCAAATTCCGCTCTGGAAATTTTGCCGTGGGCGCGCATCGTCTCATACAGCTGCGCCCCCACCGTGCGGATGGGGCAGAAGGCGCTTCCGGCGTTCTGAAAAATGTAGCCCAACTCCGGGCCATTCAGCTTGCGGAGTTCCTTGGATAGCAAACCAAGCAGATTCCTGCCCCGGTAGCAGATCTGCCCCTTTGTAACGCAGCCCTCGCTGCCAAGCAGCCCCATGGCCGCCTTGATCAGTGTGCTTTTGCCGCTGCCGCTCTCCCCCACAATGCCCAGGATCTCCCCAGGTTCCAGAGAAAAGCTCACATCCTGCACCACCGGCTGCCCCAAATAGGAAAGCTCCACATGGTCATATTTGAGTATGGCTTCCATTTGCTTACCTCCGGCTTTTGGGGTCTGCATAGTCCCGGACGGTGTCGCCCAGCAGGTTAAAAATCATAACCGAGATGAAGATCGCAATCCCCGGGCTGAAAGGGATCCAGGGAGACGTAGTCATCAGGCTCCGGGTGTCACTCATCATGCTGCCCCATTCGGGAATGGGAGGCTTGGCCCCCAGCCCTAAAAAGCTCAGGGCCGCCAGCTCCATCATCATGGTGCCGATGTCCAGCATAGATGTGATCAGAATGGGGCCCATAATGTTGGGCAGGATGTGCCCCAAAATGATCTTTCCTGTGCTGCTGCCGGAAAGGCGGACCGCCTTCATCCAAGCCGTCTCCTTCTGAGCCAAGGTCTGGCTTCTGGCGATTCTGGCATACTTGGGCCAGGAGATGGCCGCCAAGGCAATCATTGCGTTTTGCAGTCCGCCGCCCAGGGTTCCCGCAACCGCCAGTGCAAACACCAGCCCGGGAAAGGCCAGAAACACATCCGAGAGCCGCATCAGCACCGTATCCACCCAGCCTCCGGTCCAGCCGCAGGCAACGCCCACCGCCGTGCCAATCGCTGTGATCACAGCGACCAGCAGGAGCGTTGAAAAAATACTGGCACGGCTGCCTGCAATGACCCGGGACAGCATATCCCGGCCATACCGGTCCGTGCCCAGAAGGTGCTCTCGGCTTGGCGCCTGCTTGGCGATATCCAGATTTTGCAGATAGGGATCATAGGGTGTGAGGTACTCGGAAAAGAAGGCGCACACCACCAGCACAATGGCCAGAGCGCTGAAAATGATCAAACGGGTCTTCACCGTGTTTTTGGGATGCTTTTGCGGCTTGCATGTGCTCATCCTTCCTGCACCCCCAGTCGGATTCTCGGGTCAAGGACATGGTAGAGAATATCGGTGATCAGATTTACCACCACATAAATGATGGCCATCCAGACCACATAGGCCTGGATCAGGGGATAATCCCGCATGGTAATGGAATCCACCGCCAGCTTGCCCACACCGTCCCACATGAAAATGCTTTCAATAATGGCTGTGCCGCCCAGCAGGCTGCCGATGGACAGAGCCAGCAGAGTAATAATGGTCAGCATCGCGGATTTCAGAACGCTTTTCCACAGAGTGACGCTTTCCCGGACGCCCCGGGCCTTGGCCCCCAAAACATAGTCCTTACCCAACTCCTCCAGAACTGTAGCACGAACCTGCCGCAGATACTTGGCGGACATGGCAATGGCCAGGGTCAGCATCGGCAGAATGGCACCGCCCAGCGTTGTTCCATTGGAAATCACAGGAAGCAGCTTCCATTTTATCGAAAAAAGCTGCATCAGCAGCAGCGCCACAAAGAAATTGGGCAGGCTGTTGCCGATAAAGCTGAAAAAGCGCAAAAAATAGTCCACGAATCGGTCCTGACGCACCGCCGCCCAGATTCCCAGGGGTATGGAAATCACCACCGTGGCCACAATGGACAGACACGTAAGCAGCAGCGTAGCCGGAAGCTTGGAGACAAAGGTATCAAACACATTTTTCCCGGAAACATAGCTCACGCCCATGTCTCCCGTCAGCAGTCCCCTCAGCCAAGCGCCATACTGCACCAAAAAAGGCTGATCCAGCCCCAGCTCCGCCCGCTTGGCATCAATGATTTCCTGGGCAACGGCCCCTTTGTCGCCATACAGCTCTGTAATGGCATCGCTTCCTGCGGCCCGCATCATGGCAAAAGACAAAAAGGTAACACCCAGCAGTACGGGGAGCAGCTGCAAAAGGCGTTTGCCAATATACTTTTTCAAACAGAACGTCCCCTTTAATTTTCCAGCAGACCGGGCTTCCGGCCCTCCACCAGGAACATGGGGGTGGAGGCATTGTTGATCCGCTCCTCCTTGGTCCAGACCCGCCGCCAGATGTTTTCATCCGCACTGGCCTGGATTCCGTAGCTGCCCAGTACATTCAGGTCCCACTGGGGCCGGTGCTGCCTGGACAGCGGGGTCTGCCGGGCAATGGCCTCCATGGCATCCACATCCGTTCCGGCGTTCTCATCCCGCACATCGGAGTCAGCCAGATTTTCCCGATCCTGCCTGTGGCCCTGCTCTGCTTCCGCATCCCAGAGATACCGATACCAGTTGGCATCAAAGTTCAGCAGCAGCCCGCCGGGGGCCAGCACCCGGGTCCAATGGCCATAAGCTGCCTCCGGGTCGTGGAGATTCCAGGTCACATTCCGGGTGACCAAAACATCGAAGCTGTGATCCGCAAAGGTCAGCTTCTCGGCATTCATCTGCCGAAAATCAATTTTGTCCGCCAGTGCGCCTGCATTGCGCCCGGCCTCCTCCAGCATGGAGGCAGTGTAATCCACGGCAGTCACCCGGAAGCCCATCTCCGCCAGAATGATGGCGAAGAAGCCCGGGCCCGTGCCCACATCCAGCACCCGGATGGAGCCGGGCTTTCTGCCCGGGAAACGGGCGGCGATCCGCTCATAGAGGGCCGCACCCCAGATGTGCTTCTGCGCCGTGGCCAGCTCCTCCTGGTTCACGCCGGAGTAACCGGATGCCCGGTGAGTCCAATAGTGGATATTTTCTTCCTCATAGGATGTAAACAGATTCATTTTTATTTCCCCCTCACCTCCGCAAAAGGGCGCCGCACCTCTTCCCATGGTGCAGCGCCTTTTCGGGAAGGTTGTGTATTAACCGTAGCTATATAGTAGCACAGCATTCTGGCCCACGGAAGCCCCCCGGGGGGTTCTAAATTTTGGGAATTATAAAACATTGCAAAAGGCCCTGCGGCAAAACCTGCCGCAGGGCCCTCTGTTATTCAAAATCTCCCTGATTCAGGCTCTCATACACCGTCGGCCTGCTCCGGGGGATCTCCCGGGTGCGAGTGACCGACCAGAGGATCGTTCCGAGGACCAGGACCAGGCCCATGCAGATGGCCATAACGGAATAGGCAAAGGCCGCCTGGCTGCCGTGGCGCTGGACATAGTATTCCATATACCCCGCGCCACCCAGAAACAGCAGGCTCACCACCCACAGCGATGCCGCCCCGGGCTTCCAGCCACCGGTTTTCAGATAGCGGACCGTAAAGCATACCAGTGCCGCCACCACCGCCGCCAGCCCCAGCACCTGGGTCACACTGACGAAGCCGTTGCTCAGGAAATAGGTGGAGTCGATCCGGGTGGAGTCCAGCACCGCCTGCGTCCCGCCGTAATACAGGCAGAACAGCCAGAACAGGTCCCCGGGGCGGCGATGGTATTCCCGGCGGCGCAGGAAGTACACAACCAGCAGTACCGCCAGGATCACCCCGGCCAGGACGGCCTGGATGGCAAAGGTATTGAACCGGTATTCCACAGCCCCTGTGGAAACACTCAGGACCTTTCCGCCCCAGAAGGAGCCTTCTGGCAGAATGGCTCCCCGGTCAGAGGAATTGGTCAGGCAGGAAAGTCTTCCCAGGGCAATGGCCCCGGCCCCCGCCATGCTCATGGCATCCAGCATAGCCCCCAGATGGCGGCCCCGGCGCAGTGCCGCCAGGATCAGCGCCGCCAAGAAAACACCGGCAAAGGCCCCCGCCAAAAGGAAGCCGCCCACGCTGTAGTCCGTCAGGGCTGCGGTCAGGCTTTCATAGGCGTCCCGCCGGAAATACCAGTGGGCCAGTCTGGCCCCCAGCATTCCAAGGCCCAGGCTCAGGGGCAGCGCCCAGAAGCCTCCCAGGTAGTCTTCCTCATCCCACAGATACAGGAACAGAAACAGCAGCATTCCCACACCGCAGGCCATGGTCACAATTGCCGTGCTCCAATACACCATGTACCGGCCCCAGATAAAAGCGATACTCTCCATGGTCAGTTCTCCTTCGGCTTTGCCGTAGCAAAATAGAATATGTCGCTGATCAGCCGCTGGCTGCCGTAGCTGATACTGTTGAGGACCTCGTTATTCATGACCACCGTGGAGGTCTGGCCGCCGTCCAGATTGTAGGCACGAATGCAGCCTGTATTAGCGCAGAGCTTCACCAGGTCCTTGCCCGTAGGCATATAGTAGCAGCCCCGCTCATAGTTGCACACCACAACCAGGTAGTGCAGACGGTCCATCTGGCACAGGGCCTCCCGGGAGAAATTGCCCTTCAGCTCTCCGACAAAATAAGTGGGCAGCTCCTGGGGCTGATGGTCCTCCACCAGGATAGGACCAAAGGCCAGGGAAAACCGGATGCCCTTCTCGTCCACATACTGCTGGGCCTGCTCTACGGTATCAAATTTGTGGTGGCGTTCCAAAAGCAGATCGCCGTTCTCATCCACATAGCAGATGTCCGACAGGCCGTCGTTGGTCCGGTAGACGATGCCGTTCTGAACCACGGTGCCCTTCTGGCGATAATCATAGAAGTCTCCGGAGAAGGCCATGACGGCATTGACCTGCTTCGACATATCGGAGGTATACATCAACGTGCCGGAGGAATAGCTGCCGCCGGACAGATGCCTGCGGATCTGGGAGGGGTCCATGATCTTGACCTCGGAATAGGTGACGGCCATGTGGTTCACGTCCTCTTTCCAGCTGATGGCGAAAATGGTCTCGTCCAGATAATAGTGGATGGTGCTGTCCGGAAGGATGGTTCTGTCTGTAGAGAAGAACAGCTCCTGCCCCTCCAGAATCGGCGCCGCCTTTTCCAGCAGCCACTCCAGCTCTGCCGGACTGGAGGCCTCTCCATAGCAGCTCTGGTCGGGCTCCGGGGCCACGACTGCATCCTTTTCGATCCAATAGCTCTTCGGCAGGTCCACCACATCGGACAGCGCATCACTCAGGCCGTTGTTGATTTCCATCCGGATGCTCTCTCCCAGCTTCAGCTCCTTGGCATCATCCGTCTTCCGCTTCCCGCCCGGAACCAGCAGCAGCGTCCACAGCAGCGCCGCCGTCAAGGCAAGGGCCGCAATGCAGCCCAGCGCACCGGCAAATCCCTTCATCACTTTCATTCTCTCTCACCCTTCGTCAAGCGCCCCGGAAAGCAGGTCCCGCAATTCGCTGCCGGGAACTACCCACCAGTTCCCTGCCTCATAGGTCAGCTCCAGCACAATGTTTTTTTCCTTTGTCTCCGTCACCTGCTCTGCGGCCGTCTCCACAGCCTGAAGAAGCACCTCGTCCAGAAGCTCCTGACGGTAACCGTCCCCGTCGTAAACGTCAGTGACGGACTCCGCCTCGTCGACCCGCTGCTGCAGCAGCTGCTCCGCAAGGGCCCCCGCCTGCCGGGTCATGGCATCAATATCCGGATAGGTCACCCGGACATCCACGGCGAGATTTCCGTCCTTGGTATAGGGCTCTCCCTCTGCCAGGCAGGATAGGCCCTGCCAATATCGGTCCCACAGAATTTTCTCCGTTCCCTCGCCGCCCTGGGCCGTCAGCTTCGGACTGCCCAGAATATAGGCTGAGGCTCCCTCCAAATCGAAGGCAGACAGGTCATCCAGGAACTCCTGGGCCTGCTCCATCACCCTGGGGTCCATTTTCAGGACCGCCGTTTCTTTTCCCGGTGCAGTCAGCCCCAGCTGGAGCGTCGCCGCAGCGCCAACGGCTGCCAGGACTCCCATCAGCCCTGCCAGCACTCTTCTCTTTTTCATAAGCTCTCCCCGGCATCCAAATGTTTCCCGCACCCGGCCAATATGGCACAGCGCAGGATGCAGATGCATATGTACGTTCATTATACACGCACAAACACATTACGTCAACCTGAATTCCAGAACTTCTATGGATAAGTTGCAGAAAGCCGCTGCGGAATTCCGCAGC
>ERZ837380.2906-NODE-2906-length-17146-cov-5.855714_pt1 | contig 17146 bp, 15 predicted proteins | sample MGYA00519685_ERZ837380 | MGnify/ENA primary metagenome ERZ837380 (study PRJEB31850, sample SAMEA3708817) | human gut metagenome | biome: human gut; feature: human-associated habitat; material: faeces | place: China | collected 2014 ...
AGGGCGTGCGCCTGGGCTACCTGCCCAAGCGGATGGCTGCCTGGGCCGAGAAAGCATTCTACGGCACCTGCGATCAGTACCTCTCCCAAAACCCGGACGGCAGCTTACAGCTGGGCGGCATCTGCCTGGTGGCCGGCCTTGGCGGCAAGGACCACCGGGACGGCTCTCTGGCCTATTACTTCAGTGAGCCCGTCGTCTGCAACGACGCCAAGGGCGTGGGCCCGCTGGTGCTGGCTTACACCGAGATGATCGCAAAGAAATAAACCTCTCCCATAACAAGTAAAAAACCAACCGCCACGGTGACAGATGCCGTGGCGGTTGGTTTTTGCACTTTTTTCCTTGTCCGTCGTCCCTCTATAGAACGCATCTATATTGTACCGAGAGACAAGCCCTTTGTAAAAGGTCTGTTTGGTATTGCAGAAATACAAAATTTGTATGGCTGCATCCGATCAGGCTTCGGGAGCTTTGCCTCCCGCCAGTGAGGGAACGGGAGTTTTCCGGCGCAAGGGTCCGGAGGGTGGGACCCGGCCGCCGCAGGCAGCTGGGCGGGGGATGGAATGCCCCGTACCACTTGCGCGGAAAAGCTCTCTGAGCGAGCAGTCACTGCTCATTTTCTTCCTCGAGCAGCGACTCCACATCGGTGGCCTTTGCCATTTCCTCGGCCGTCCAGTCCAGCTGGACGGTGCCGTTCAGATCCAGCTCATAGTTTTCTTTTTGCGCCAGACTGCCGGAGGACAGGTCCCTGTCCGCATCCGAAAATCCCCTGCAGAAAAAGCCGATCTGTTTGGGCTGCACTTCCATCTGTTGGACCACATTGGTCAGGCGGCGGCAGTCTTTTGCAAAGGCCTCTGCACTGTCATAGGGGCCCTGCAGCCAGACATTCAGCTCCAGCGTTTCGGTGTTGTCCGGTGTCAGCTTTTCCACATCGTTGTGATCGCTGTAAAGCTCCACCCAGCAGCCCATGTCCTTGAGGCGGATGTCCGATGCCTCCTGCTGGAACTTTTCGTACACGCTCTGCTGGTAGGCATCCCTCAGCCTCTGTTCCTGCTGCTGGGCCTCTGGATCCACCTGTTCCCACACCAGCGGCAGGAGGGTCAGGCCAAAGCAGCAGGCCATCAGGACCAGACAGACGAACACCGAGACGAAATCGTATTTGCCGCGCTGCTGCTTTTTGGCATAGTACAGCACCTCGCACCCCAGCAGAACGAGGCCTGCTGCCGGAACGATCTTCAGCACCAGCAGCGCGTCAAAATTCGGCAGGAAGTGATAAGCAAAGAAAAATATCCCCGCAGTAATCAGGCAAATGCCCAGCGTCACACTGCCCACCCGCCGGACCGGCTCTGCCTGTGCGGCGGCAGGAGGCGGATTTTTCGGGACCCAGCTCGTTTCCGGGGCGGTATCCGCTGTCGTTTCCTTTCCGTTTTGGACAATTTTTGTTGAAATATCCGGTTTGTTATTCGTCATGGCCATTTTCCTCCTTTGCGGAAGTGTCATCCGACAGGGTCATCTCCGGCGCATCCGGCTGGGCATGGTATTCCTGGAAGTCGGCATCCCCGGCAGCGTCTTCCTGTGCCTCGGCCTGTTTTTTGCCGGCCTTTTGGGGGCCGCGCACCAGCCAGACACCACAGAGGATGAGGGCCACGCAGAGCACCACATCCGGCAGCCGATCCATCACCAGATAAAACGCCCGGAACACCACGCTGTCCCGGCCCCAGCGCCACAGAACATCGTTCAAAAGATTCATAATGATGTTCTCGTAGGCGATCAGCGCGCCAAAGGCGATGAGGGCCCAGCCCACCAGCTTGTGGCTGTCCAGCAGAAGCCGGGCAAGGCGCTTGTCCTTGGGGTCCAGGTGGACCAAATAGTCATCCGCCGGGGCATTGCCCAGGGCGATCTGCGCCCGGAGGTTGAGGGTATCAAAAAAGCTGTACATAAAAACGAGCAGCAGAAAAAACGCAATGGGGGAAAACAGCACCGCCAGCACACAGATGACACAGCACATCAGCATCAGCGAAAGGCCCCGTTTCATATAGCCCTGGTACATCTGGCCCGCGCCGGGGATGAACGCGAACAGCAGGGTCAGCAATCCATTTTTCAGCATAACAAATCCTCACATTCTCAGGTTACACTTTGTTTGGGTGTGGTCGGGATCGCTCCGGCGTCGGGCGTTTTGCCCGGGAGCAGATTTTCCAGTACGCCGGAAAGTCTGTGGTAGAACTCCTGCCGGGTCTCCATGGGCTTGCCCGTCAGCTCCTGCGGCGGGGTGCTCATGGTCTGGGAGGGCAGAATGGTTTTCAGGTCGCAGCCGCGGCCCAGCATGGCCGTGATGGCCCCGGACCGCCAGAGGCTGAGCGCCAGCACGGCGGCAACGCCTGCCACGGCCACCCGGCCATAGGTGCTCTGCATCAGCCGCACCCAAATCGTCGTCATGATGGTGCCATGCACCCTGCGGGGCGGCGTTTCCAGCACGTCCGCCGTCAACAGGGCCGTGTAGCGGTCCATGCATTTGTCGCAGTAAGAGAGGTGTTCGGCCGCTTCCAGCCGCCCCAGCTCGTCCAGCTGCCCATCCCGCAGGGCCTGTAAGCCCTCATCGGTCAGGCATCCGTCCTCCCGGAACAATTCCAGTTCTTTTTCATCCATTCTGGTTCCTCCTTTCCGGTTTCTGCGGGGCTTCCGCCCCACTGACCCGCAGCTGGGCGGCCAGCATCTTTTTGGCCCGGTACACCTGGGCCTCCACGGTTTTCTGGGGCCTGCCGCAGAGGCGGGCCGCTTCCACGGCGGTATGCTGCTCCAGCAGCATCAGGCGGCAGGGCGTCTTGTAGGGCTCCCGCAGGGCCAGAATACGGCGGGTCAGCTCTTCTTCGCCCAGAGCTTCCAACACCTGCTGCTCAGGGTCCGACTCCGGCGGAGCGCCCTCCAGCGCCAGCACCTCGTCGCCAGGGGTGTTCACCCGCCGGACCCAGGCGCTGCGTAAGTAATCTTTCGCCTTGTTGGAGGCGATGCGGGCCAGCCACTGCTTTTCAAACCCGGGCGGACAGCGGTCGATGCTCCGCCAGGCCGCCAGAAAGGTCTCCTGCGTCAGGTCCTGGGCTTCGCCCACATCCGGCACCAGCTGGTGACAGACGGTGTAGACGAGGCCCTGATACTGCCGCACGAGCCGGTCAAATTCCAATGTGGTCAATCGTCCGCGCCGCCTCCTTTCCCGTGGTGCGGGGGTGCTGTTTTGCACGCCCCTCTGCTTTTGAATACGAACCGGGAAAGCTTTTTCCTGCAGCTTCCTCAAAAAAATTTTCTGTGGTATACTTACTATATCACACAAGGAGGTCCACCGCCATGGCAATTCCCACAAAACAGGCCCTGTTGCAGGCACTTTCGGGTGCAGAGGGGCGCTACATCTCCGGCGAGCAGCTGGCCCAGACGCTGGGGGTGAGCCGGGCGGCCATCCACAAGGCGGCTGCCGCCCTCACAACGCAGGGGTACACGCTGGAAGCCGCCCCCCGCCGGGGCTACCGGCTGCTGGGCGGGGACCCGTTCTGCGCCGACGCCGTGGGCGAGTACCCCGCACCGGTTTATGTCCACGAGCGGCTGGACAGCAGCAACCAGACGGCCAAGCGGCTGGCACTGGCCGGGGCCCCGCATGGCACGCTGGTGCTGGCGGGCCAGCAGAGCGCGGGCCGGGGCCGGATGGGCCGCCGATTCGAGAGCCCGGCGGGCAAGGGCATCTATCTTTCTCTGGTGCTGCGGGCGCCGGTGCCCGCCTCCGAGGCGCTGGGCGTCACCGTCGGGGCTGCCGTGGCCGTGGCCCGGGCTGTGCAGAAGCTCTGCGGCATCGAGCTGGGCATCAAGTGGGTCAATGACCTCTACTATCAGGGCAAAAAGGTCTGCGGCATCCTGACGGAGGCCGGCACCAGCGTGGAGAGCGGCCTGCTGGAATGGCTGGTGGTGGGCATTGGGCTCAACCTGACCACCACCCCCGCCGACTGGCCGGAAGAGCTGGCCCGTACAGCGGGCAGCCTCTTCCCGGGCGGGCCAGCCCCTGTCGGCCGGGCGGCGCTGGCCGGGGCCATTGCTCGGGAGCTGCTGGCCCTCTGCCCGGCTTTCGACTGCCTGGACGAGTACCGCTCCCGCTGCTTTGTGCCGGGGCACTGGGTCACCGTCTGCACCGCTGCCGAGACCTACGCGGCCCGGGCCATCGCCATTGATGACAATGGTGCCCTCCTCGTGGAGCGGGAGGGTGGCCGCCGGGCCGCCCTGCAGCACGGCGAGGTGAGCATAAGACCAACGAAAACCGAGTAAGCAAAAGGCAGCTGGTTTCCAATCTGGAAACCAGCTGCCTTTGTTTACGGTATGTAGGGGGACGTATAGGGCGAGGGGCCGAGCTCGGCGGCTTCCAGCACCTTGACGCCTGCGGACTCAAACGCGTGGCGGAGGGCGGCGGCATAGCCGGGCTTCTGGGCCTTGTTCTGGATGCAGATGGTGATAACGCCGTGGAGTGTCGTGCACTCCACGCCGATGGAAGCACCATCGGCGGGCACCCAGGTCTGGAAATCGGTAAGATACTTCTCCAAGTCCGGGTCGGCAGGGACGAACGGGTCGCCCTGATAGCTGACCCAGAAATCCGAGGGGAAGCCGCTGATGTACTCGCCCATCTGGAAGACGCGCTTCTTGATCTTGAGGGAAGCGCGCTGGCGGTAGACCTGATACACCCAGCCCATCTGCTCCGCCACCCGGAAGAGCTTGGGCTCTTTGGTCAGGTTGTGGCGGATGTCGGCCTCCACGCCAGGCACCAGCGTGGCCAGCGTATCGGCCTCCGTCACCGTGATCGGCCGCTGGAACGAGGCCACGCAGTTGAAGAGGGCCTTGGGCGTGCCCATGGCATCCCGGGCGTCGGCGGAATAGTTGTACATCAGGTCATCCCGGCCAAAGTACTCCCGGCCCGCCTTGCAGAAGAGGGTGATCAGCGCGCTGAACGGTTTGACCCCCAGCGGCAGAGCGGCATCCAGCAGGCTCTGCTTGTCCAGCCGGACCCGGACGAGCTGAGGCTTTGCCTCGCTGGTCTGGGTGACCTCTTTCTGCATGTCGTTCTCCACCTGGCTCTCCGGGTACCGGGCCAGAATGTCTTCAATGTCATAGGGCGGGTCCGACACAAGGGGCTCACAGGCAAAGGCCGTGCCATACCGCAGGTTGCAGTAGAGCTTGAGCACCAGCGTCATGAGCTGGGAACCGCCCCGGCCATCGGCCAGGAAGTGGAACCAGTCGAAAAAGATCTGGTTTCCCTCACAGCTGCAGGCCAGCTGATAGTCGTCGGTGTCCTCCGGGATGTGGGGCTGTACATGCCCGATGCGGACCCGGAACGGCGCGTCGTTGGGGGCCAGGTGGGCTTCCCGCTTCTCCCAGACCACTTTCTGGAAGAAATACCCCGCCAGGGGCCGGGCCTCGTCACAAGCCTGCTGGAGCAGTTCCGCATCCACCGGGTCTTTCATCGTCAGCTCATAGCGGCAGAGGACCGTATGCTCCCGGTAATAATACACGATGCCCTGAAAAACAGAGCGCTGTTCCGCATTCATGGGCGTTTACCCCACGTGGGCGGCCAGGTAATCGGCCAGGACGCTGATGGTGACAAAGTTGCGCAGCTCCTTCTCCGGGATGCGCAGGCCAAACGTCTCCTCCAGGTCTGCCACCACGGTGAGGATCTCCATGGAGGACAGGTCCAGGTCGTCCATCAGGACGCTGTCTTCGGTGACATCTTCGGGCGAAATTTCAGCAACATCCTCCAGGATGGCGAGGATCTGGGATACGATTTCGGATCTTTCCATAGTGATTAGCTTCCTTTCCCGTTTACAAATCCGTGCGGGGACAGTGTGCCCCGCGGCGGGCTGGTTTATCCTGTTGTTTATTTGCGCAGCAGCTTGCCGGTGCCGGTACGGGGCAGCGGCTCGGTGCTGAACTCCACGGCGCTCATCCGCTTATACAGCGGCAGGGTGCGGTTGGTGGCGGTGATGTACTCCCGCACTTCCTCCTGCTTTGCTTCCTCGCAGTAGATGACGGCACAGATCTTCTTGCCCTTTTCCTTGACGACACACTCTTTCACCGCCGGGCACTTGGCCAGCAGGCTTTCCAGCTCTTCCGGGCTGACATTCTCGCCGCTGTCCAGGATGATGAGGTTCTTCTTCCGGCCGGTGATGTAGTAATAACCATCCTCGTCGGCACGGGCCAGGTCGCCGGTGTGGAGCCAGCCGTCGGCATCCACCACCTCCGCGGTGGCCGCGGGGTCCTTATAGTAGCCCAGCATGACGCAGCCACCCCGGATGCAGAGCTCGCCGTCCTCGGCGATCTTATACTCGCAGTGGTCGTCGGGCTTGCCGGCCGAGCGGATGTGCTTTTCGTCCTGGGCATAATTGATGATGCCGTCGCCGCAGGTCTCGGTCATGCCATACACCTGGGTGATCATCATGCCCTCCCGGGCCAGCTCAGCCAGCATCTTGCCATCAAACATGGCGGAAGAACCGCAGGGGTTCCACAGGCCGTTGAGACGCTCCCGGCGGCCCCGCTTGACATCTTTGTAGATGGACTCCATCAGCATGGGAGCCACGGCCATGGCGTCGCTGTGCATCAGCCGGACATCGCGGTAGAAATCCCGCAGGTCGCTGGAGAGGTTGAGGGCCCAGCCCTTACAGGGCCAGACGAACAGGCAGATGAACGTGCCCAGATGGAACAGGGGCAGGATGCAGAAGTTGCTCAACACATCGTTCTTGTTCTCGGGCATGTGGGTATGTTTGTAATCCAGCATGGCACCGCCGAAAACCACCTGTGCCCCGGTGGTGGTGAAGAAGTTGCGCTCCGAGAGCATGACGGCCTTGCTACGGCCAGTGGTGCCGGAGGTAAACATCAGCACCATCAGGTCATCGTGGCCGCGGGTGTTGGTGATGTCCATGGCGGGCTCGCTGTCCTTGAAGCTGTCCATGGGGCGGAGGATGGGGCCGTAAGCGGCCACCAGCTGATCCCGGCAGCCATAGTCGATGCCGTCGTTCAGGATGAGGCTGGGCTCCACCAGGCCGATCTCATATTCCAGCTCCGGCCAGGTCTTTTTCTGGTTCAGGGTCACGACCACACCGCCCGCCAGGATGATGCCAAAGGCGTTGACGCCGTATTCATAGCAGTTTTTGCTCAGAAGGGCCACCCGCTTGCCTTTGATATCAGGGATGGCACCGCGCAGATAAGTCACCACACGGCGGATGTCCTGCACATACTGGGCATAGGTCTTTTCCACCACGGTCTCGCCGTCGGCGGCCACATAGCGAAACGCCACATGATCCGGGTACTGCCGCTCCATGGTCTGCGTTACAAGTTCAAACGCGTTATCGATCATTCTTTTTGCTCCTTGCCTTTTTCTTTTTTGCAACAACACGCCGGCAGCTGCAAGCACTGCCAATACCTTAATAATACCTGTTTTGGCAGGGAATTGCAACCGCGCGGCGCGGTCTTTTACAATTGTTTTATTTTTGCTGCATCCAGGTTCCGGCCTTCCTTGCGCAGCAGCTTGCCCAGAGCGTTGCGGGGCAGCGGCTCCGCCGTGAACTCCACGGCACTGATCCGCTTGTACAGCGGCAGGGTGCGGTTGCACTCGGTGATAAAGTCTTTCACCTCGGCCTGCCGCTCCTCCGCGCAGTAGACCACGGCGCAGATCTTCTGGCTCTTTTCTTTCACGATGCACTCCTGCACCGCCGGGCAGGCAGCCAGCTTGTGCTCCAGCTCTTCAGGGCTGACGTTTTCGCCATTGGCCAGGATGATGAGGTTCTTTTTGCGGCCCGTGATGTAATAGTAGCCATCCTCGTCGATGCGGCCCAGATCGCCGGTATGGAACCAGCCGTCCTTGTCGATGACTTCAGCGGTGGCCTCAGGGTCTTTATAATAGCCCAGCATGACGCTGTTGCCCCGGATGCAGATCTCTCCGGTCTCATCCACCTTGTACTCACAGTGATCATCCGGCTTGCCCACGGCGCTCATGTGGTCAGCCGTCTGGGTAAAGTTGAGGATGCCGTCGCCGAATGTCTCGGTCATGCCATAGCACTGGTTGACCACAAAGCCGTTGGCGGCCAGCTCTTCCAGCATCTTGGGGTCGAGGGCGGCAGAGGAGCAGCACAGGTCCCACAGACCGTTGAGACGCTCCACGCGGCCTCGTTTGTAATCGTTGTAAATGGTCTCCACCAGCATGGGGGCCGAAGCCATGACGTCGCTGTGCATCAGGCCAAGGTCGCGGTAGAAATCGCGGATATCGCCGCAGAGGTTCAGGGCCCAGCCTGCCGGCGGGTAGGACATGACGCAGACAAAGCAGGCCATGTGGAAGAGCGGCAGCAGGGTCATGTGGCTCAGAGGCAGCTTCTGGCCTGCGGGCAGGCGGTTGGTGATCCAGTTTTCGGCCACCTCGGAGTAAGTGACCAGCGTGGAGCACATGTTCCGCTCCGAGAGCATGACACCCTTGCTGCGGCCGGTGGTGCCGGAGGTGAACATCAGCATCATGAGGCCGTCGTGGTCCACACAGTTGGTCAGCTCCCCGGGAGTGGAATCCTTGTAGCAGTTCATGGGGCGGAGCAGCGGGCCGTAAGCGGCCTCCAGCTGGGCACGGCAGCCGTAATCAACGCCGTCGTTCAAAATCAGGGCAGGCTCCACCTGGCCCAGCTCATATTCCAGCTCGTCCCAGGTCTTCTTCTGGTTCAGCGTGACCAGCACGCCGCCGGCCAGAATGATGCCGTAGGACGCCACGCAGAACTCATAGCAGTTGCGGCTCAGCAGCACCACACTGCGGCCCTTGAGGTCCGGCACTTCGTTTTTCAGGTAGGAGACCATCTTGCGGATGTCCCGCGCATACTCGCGGTAGTGCTTTTCCACCACGGTCTTGCCGTCTTCGGCCACATAACGGATGGCCACGTTGTCCGGGAACTCCTGCTCCATGCAGCGGGTGACCATATCATACACACCAGCGGGAACTTTGATCTTCTCTGCCATTTGTATTCTTCTCCTTTGTGTCAGAATGTCTGATTTTGGGATATCACGGAAAACGCCGGAAAAAACTCCCCCGGCATCAGTATACCGCAAAGAGGCCGCAAGTGCAATATTTCATTGCACAAATATGCAAGTAAAAGTTACATTTCGGTTTGTGCAATTGCATGTAAATCCTTCCTTTTGTTGCGAGGGGGCGAAACCCTGTGGTACACTTTGTTCATCGCCCTGCCGCATTCAAATTGACAGCCACAGGAAAAAGCATTATACTATTTAACAACACTAGTCTCACAAAACAATCCAACTTTTATCATTTTGCGCCAAGTAGGCGGCTTTCTGCCATCCCGGGGCGATCCTGCGGCGCAAAGGAGGAGCCCTTTCATGGAAGGTACCAAACCTCGTACTGCAAGCTCGCTGGGCATGTTCGACCTGCTGAAAGGCGTCGGCATGCTGCTGATCGTCTTTGCCCACACCTCGGAGCTTTATCCGGTGGGGGATATTTCCACCATCACGCCCGTCACGTTTTTTCTGTTTGCCTACCGCGAATCGCTGATGGCGGCGTTCTACATCGCCAGCGGCTACGGTTTCCGCAAGCGGAGCATTGGCAAATGCATCAGCCAGCAGTTCAAGACCCTGTTCAAGCCTTACGCCTACACCGGGCTTGCCACTACCATCGCGCATTTTGTCATTCATTATAAGACATTCGGCAATTGGAACAACGCCGTTTACGAGACGTATAAAGTGCTGGGCGGTTTTGTGCTGGGCCTGCCCCACACCGCCACCTATTTCGGGCAGGAATTTTTCTCCTGCGGCCCCATGTGGTATCTGCTGGCGCTGATGATCGGATGGATCCTGCTGGACATCATCCTGAATATTTTCCCCGAGAGCTACATAAAATGGGCCGTACTGGGCACCATGCTGCTGGGCTGGGGCATCTCTCTTGTGTGGGAGGCCCCGTTCTGCATCGCGCAGGGCATGGTCACGGTGCCGTACCTGTACATCGGGTTCCTGGCCAAGAAAAAGCGCCTGTTTGAGAAAAAGTTCCGGCCTCTGGCCATCCTGGGCCTGCTGGCAGCGGCGCTGGGCGTCGCCCTGGGTGTGCTGCTGACTGGCAAAACGGACTGCGTTTCCCTGGGCGAGTGGACCATGGGCCCGGTCAGCATTCTGCTGGACGGCATTGTGGGCCTCGGTTTCATCGTCCTGTTTATGAAAGTACAACGGCTGCTGGACAACCCAGTCACCCACCTCATTGAGGCGGTGGGCCGCCGCTCGCTGTATATCTTCTGCATCCACACCGTGGAGCTCACGGCAGTGCCCTGGTACCTGATGGTACAAAAATACGCTGCCGCCCCCACCAAAGGCCTCTGGCTGCAGTATGCCGTCTCGCTGGGCAGCATTTTCCTCCTGTGTGAGATCCTGCTGCGCCGCCGGGACGTGATGCTCAAGTTCTTCCCTGCCCGCCGCAGACACTTTGCGGAACACCGGCGGTATGTGGCAAAACATTGAATTTTTGCGGCTCTGCCGCTGAATAATAAAAACTGAGGAGAATCCGGCTATGAACAACGAAACTCCTGAAGCGGCTCTGCGCAGCCGCATTGCGGACCTGGAACAGCAGCTCAAACTCTCGGACGAGGGGTGTTCCCGGCTGGCGGCACGCTGCCTGGACCTGGAAAAAGAGGTACAGTCTTATCTGGCGGCCCACCCCCAGCGCGAGATGCACACCGATTCCCCCACCCTTTTGCAGCCGCTGCTCTACTTTGATGCAGGCTTCGGCTTCTCCGAGCGGGACACCCTGACCGCCCCCGACTATGTCTGCGACGAGCTGACCGGTACCGTGACAGCGACCTTTGAGCTGCCCACCGCCGCGCAGGCTTTGCGGTTTGACCCGGGTGAGCTGCCCTGCTGCATCACCAACCTGAGCTTTTCGGACGACCGGCTGCTCTGCGTGCCCGCCAACGGCCTGACACTGCCGGGCGACAGCATCCTGTTTTTGGGCGATGACCCCAATTTCCGGCTGGAGGGGCTGACCCATTACCCCGCCGGGATGAAGCTGGTGGTCTCCTACTGCTATTTCCCGCTGGAGACGTTGACGGACGAACCCCTTTTTAACGCGGTGCTGGAGGGGGTGCAGCACTTCCAGAAGACCTGGAACAGTGAGGCCCGGCACATCCAGCAGCTGGAGCAGATCAACGCGGAGCAGCAGCAGGCTGTGGACGCCCTGCACAAGAACATTGCCGAGCTGCACCAGGCCAACGCGGAGCTGACCGCCCGCTGCCAGGCCTATGAAAAATCGCTGGAGGGGGTGCTGTCCAGCAGCAGCTGGCGCATCACCTCACCGTTCCGCCGTCTGCTGGGCTGGTTCCACCGCAGCCGCTGAGCGCACCCATCACTGACAGAGGAGCGACAACATTCATGTACAGCAGTTACAGTCCCCTGCAGCGGACCCAGCTGTCCGGGCAGGTTTATACCGATACGCAGAGCCTCTATCTTCTTGTTTATGCCCCGGGCCGCCGGGTGGCGCTGGAAAACACCCTGCGCGACCAGCTCCACCAGAAATTCCGGCTGGTGGATTCGCTGGCTGACGCTCTCACCCCCGCCGTGGCCGGTGTGCTGCTGGTGCGGGAGGATGTGGAGCTGATGTCCACCGCCCTCAACTACTTTGCCGCCGCCCTGAAAGACGGGGCGGATCTCGTCCTCAGCGACGCCGTGTTCGGCTACAACGGTGCCACCGCCCTCTACCAGAGCGACGCCCACATCTCTTGCACCGGCTGCGCGCTGGTGTCCCGCGCTTTGCTGGATCGCTGCCGCGCCGCCGCGAAGGACCCGGAGAGCGTCAGCGAACTGCTGGACGCTGCCGCCCGCCTGAGCGAGCGGTGCACCCGCGTCCCGCAGGCTCTGCTCCATTTTGAGCGAGACATCTGCGCCGAGGATGCCTATTCTCTCCACGGCAAGCGGGCATTCCTCATCAGTCATGTGCTGGATATGACGGGTGCTCCCATCGTGATGGTGAGCGCCGTGCCCGTGCTCCGCAGCATGGGCTATGAAGTGACGGTGCTGGGCCCCAGTGACAACGGTTCTTTGCAGCTGTTCCGGGACGCCGGTGCCGCCGTTATCACCCGGGCAGGGTGTGTTTCCTCCCCGGCTCTGTGGGGGCTGGCCCTCTGCGCCGATTTCGTCATTGTCAACACCGTGGTCAGCGGGCGGGTGCTCCGGGCCCTGAGCGATACCGGCGTGCCTGTGCTCTGGTGGCTCCACGATGCCTTTGCGGGCTACCCGCACATTGCCCACCAGATCCCCAAGACCATTGCCCCGAATGTGGAGGTCTATTCCGTGGGCAAGCACGCGGCGGCGGCCATGCACGCCGTCCGGCCCGAGTTCGAGATCAAACAGCTCATCTATGGCCTGCCCGACTACTCGAAAGAAGACTTCCCGGTCTACGACCTGGGCTACGCCAATGGCCGCCCGCTCTTCGTCACCGTGGGTTCGTTCGAGCGGCGCAAAGGTCAGGATATCTTCTGCAAGGCCATCCGGCTGCTGCCCCCCGAGGTACGGCAGAAAGCCTCGTTCCTCTTTGTGGGCAAGGCAGCCGACCGGGAGATGATGGACGCCGTGCGGAACCTGACGGCCGATTGCCCCGCCAACGTCTTCTACTGCAAGCGGCTGAGCCGGGACGAGATCAAATCCCTGATGCAGCAGTGCACCTGCCTGGTCTGCGCCTCCCGCGATGACCCCATGCCAACTTTCGTCACCGAGGGCCTGATCTTCGGCAAGCCCTCTATCGTGTCGGAGCACACGGGCACGGCGGGCCTTGTCACCGAGGGTGTGGACGGCTTCGTCTACCGGGACGATGATCCCGCCCAGCTGGAAAAGCTGCTCTGCTGGGCCATTGAGCACCCCGCCGAGCTGGCCGCCATGCACGACGACTGCCGCGCCCTCTACGAGCGCTATTATTCCAAAGAAGCGTTCGCCCGGACGCTGACCACGGCGGTAAAAGAGCTGACCGAAAAAGTGGAACAGTTGAACAACAAATAACCCTCGAGGGACAGGCAGACGCCTGTCCCTTTTATCATATTGCTGTATTTGCCAAGAAAAATTTGTCTCATGTTCACAAAAAGCCCGCAGGGATATGCTATACTGTCCTCAAATCCCGTTGAGAAAGGAGCGTGTCCCATGCCCCGGCAAAGCCAAAACCAGAGCCCTGCCCCCTCCCGCAAAAAAGCCCTGCTCTCCGTAGCCATCCTGCTGGCCCTGACGGGCGTGCTCATCCTGCTGTTCAAGGATCACTGGGCCGAGATCTCCGCCGCGCTGGCCCAGCTTTCACTCGGACAGGTAGCACTGGTGCTGGCGCTGGGCATCACCTACCCGCTTTTGGAGGGTGTGGCCAGCTGGCTCATCGTGCGCAGCCGCCTGCCCGGCTTTACCCTGCGGCACGGCATCGACAACGCATGGATGGGCACGTTTGGCAATGTCATCTGTCTGGGGGCCGGAGCGGTGCCCATGCAGACCTACTACCTCCACCGCTGCGGGCTGGGGCTTGGCCCCGGCGTGGGGCTGATGACCCTGCAATACGTCTTCCATAAGGCTGCCGTTCTGGTGTATGCCACGGTACTGCTGCTTTGGAACCGGCAGTGGTTCACGGCCCACGCCACTGGCGTTTTAAGCTACCTGCCCGCCACCTACACGGTGGTGGCCGGGGTCATCCTGGGGCTGGTGCTCCTCTGCACCGCCCCGCTGGTGCAGAGCCTTGCCCGCAGGGCTCTGGGCCTGCTGCCCAAGACGGAGAAATGGCAGGCCCGCCGGGAGAGCTGGCAGACCCAGCTGGACACCCTGAGCGAAGAGAGCCGCCACCTGCTGACAGAAAAATCCCGCTGCCTGAAAATTTTCGCGGTCCATCTCTGCAAGCTTTTTTTGATGTACACCATCCCATCCTTCTGCCTGCGGTTCATGGGGCTTTCCAGCGCTCTGAGTTTCGGGCAGGTGCAGCTGCTCACCGCGCTGATGCTCTTCCTCTCCAACGCTCTGCCCAATGTGGCCGGCATGGGCTCCATTGAGACGGCATTCCTGCTGGTATTCGGCGCGTTCCTCACCCGGGGCGAGACGATGAGCGTCCTGATGCTCTTCCGGATCGCGACCTATTATGTCGTGGTGGCCGTGAGCGCCGTGGGCTTCTTCTTTGCCCAAAAGAATGCCAAAAAATTGGGATAAGACGCACAAAAAGCCAGCCTCCGGCCGGAACGTTCCGGTCAGAGGCTGGCTTTGGTTTTGGGGGACGAAAGGACAAAAGAAAAGCGTCCCGGATCATTCCGAGACGCTTGGTGGTTGCGGGGGCCGGATTTGAACCAACGACCTTCGGGTTATGAGCCCGACGAGCTACCAGACTGCTCCACCCCGCGATATTTACTTGTCCGCATCAGCCGCTCGCTGACTGCTCAAGTATAATACCACAACACCGGGTGGATGTCAAGCATTTTTGAAAAAAATCTTACTTTTGCTTTTTGTGCTTCGGGTGGCGCGCTTTATAGAAGATCACGCCGCAGACAGCGCCCACTACGATGAACGGCCAGTGGCCCACCAGGAAGACCGCCGCGCTCTGCACCGTCTCCACAAAGCCGGACCAGCCCTCCCGCAGGGCGTTCTGGATGCGGGAGCCAAAGCCCTCCTCCACGGGGGTATAGGTCTGCACCTCTTCCAGCGAGAGGTAGACGGTGCAGCACTCCACCTGGCGGCTGTACCAGTCCAGCTGGCTCTGATAGCTTTCCAGCTGGTACTGCACATCGCTCAGGGAGGACTCGATCTGAAGCAGGTCGGAGAGGTTATCCGCATTGGCTTTCAGCTCCTGCAGACGGGCGCGCTGTTCTTTCAGGCTGTCCAGCCGGGCCTCGATGTCCATATACTGGGTGGTAACATCCTCGGCCTGCTGGCTCTTGTAGGTCACATTGCCCGTTGCGGCCACGGCAGCGAGGAAACTCTCATAATTTTCCTGCGGGACCCGGAGGGTCAGGCTGAGGCTCCGGCGGCTGCCGCTGTTGGCGTACTCATCGCTGGACTCCATATAGCCGCCGGCTTCCGCCAGCGCGGCATCCAGCGCGGCGCGGGCTGCGTCGTAATCCTTGCTTTCCAGCGTCAGGTTGGCCGTGTAGATGATCTTGCTGTTCTCCGCGGCGTGAGCACTCTCCCCGGCGCTCTCTAGCTCCCCGCTGGTCAGCACCGCCGTGCCGGTATCCGCGCCGCCTGCGGCGGCGCTGCTTTCGTTCATGGTATCGTCGGCCACGGCCGGGGCGCTGGCCATGGCATAAGAAGAAACAGAGTTTTCCATGCTGAAACCGGTGGCCTCCCGGGAAGAAAATGTGGCCGGGCCGGACGATTTGGCCCCTCCCACCCCGATGACTCCCAGATGGAGCACGGAAGCCGCACCACCTGCCACCACACAGAACGCCGCGCAGGCAGCCAGCCCTTTCCATACACGACTGCTGGGGAAGTGGAGCGCCTTTTTGTGGGCAGGCACTTCCGGCTGTTTCCGCGTGACGGTTTTTGCAGCAGGAGCCAAGACGGCCTGCTGGCTCTGCATGGCCAGCAGCTTTGCCTTTAAATCATCCGAGGCATGGAGGTCATCGACCTCCATCTTATATTCAAACCACCTCATCTTCGATCTCCTCCCTCAGCATCGTATGTAACTGTGCCCGCGCCCGCCGCAGCCAGCTCAGCACCGTGTTGGTGGGGGCGCCCAGCATCCGCCCCACCTCCGCCGCCGTGTAGCCCTCATAATAATGGAGGTAAATGGCGTTGCGGTAATTTTCGGGCAGAGAGCGCACGGCGTCCAGCACGCTGCCATCCTCAAAGGTATCCGGGGCAGGCAGGTTCTCGTCCAGCTCGGTATCTTTCTGGTGGGCAGCGCGGGTCAGGTCGTGGCAGCGGTTGATGGCCACCCGCAGCAGCCACGCCTTGAGATGCTCCTCACTCTCAAAGCGGCCGCTGTAGTTCAGCAGCTTTTCAAATACATCCTGCACCACATCCTCCGCATCGGCGGTGCAGCTGCAATTGTGCATGGCGGCACGGAACACCGTGTCGCTGTATCGCTGCACGGCCAGCGCAAAAACTTCATCTTTGGATAGCTGTCCCATAATTCGCATACTCCTTTGACACCCCGGCACCCGGGGCTCGATGGATCCTGATTCGGTACTTGGGGGACATTTCGCTCATTACACGGTTGAGCGGCCCCGATTATTGCAGGAAACGCACAAAATTTTTCCAGTGCGCCCCGGCCCGCCCGTATTCTTCGGCAGGCCCGGTACGCAAAGTATAACATGAACACGCACAAAACAAAAGAGCCCTTTGTCCGAATTCCGAACAAATGGCTCTGGTAGATTTTAGGGTACGCTCTCCTCAGCGGCGGTAGACCCGCTGGAACAAGGCCACCCGCTCCGCCAGGAATGTTTCCACTCTCGGGTGGTGCAGCCAGCGCTTGCCCTGCGTCCGTTCCACCAGCCGCCGCCCCAGCGCGGCGGGGTCCGTGTCGATGGCCTCCACGTCCTGCATGGTCAGGGTGAGCGTCAGTGCCGCCGGGGTGTCCGGCAACGGCGGGAGCGGGTCTTCCCACACAAAGGGCGGCAGCAGCTGTACCGCAAACACGGTGCGGGTGCACTCCTCCGTCAGCAGCAGGGCCACCGGGGCCCCGTCCGGCATCACATGCAGGCTGCTGTAAAGCAGCTGCAAATGCCCCGGGGCCAGCAGCCGGGTCATGCCCTCCCCTGCCGTGGAAGAAAGGGTCAGGTACTCCGCCGCCTCATCCGCATAAACGCGCCGGGCCGGGGCCTGAAAGCCCGCGTACAGGGCAGGCAGCGCAAAGCTGCCCTCTTTGTCCAGCGCGTGCTGCAACGCAAGGTAAAACTCGGTCAGCGGGTGGTTCGGGTCCGGCTGCGGCATCCCGAAATCCGGCCGGGAGACATGTCCGCCGCCCATCAGGCCTCGTAGCCCAGCGTCGCCGCCATAACGGCCTTAATGGTGTGCATCCGGTTCTCCGCCTCGTCAAAGACGATGCTCTGGGGACCCTCAAAGACCTCGTCCGTCACTTCCATGGCGTCGCGGCCAAAACGCTCGCCCATCTCCTTGCCCACGGTGGTCTTGTGGTCGTGGTAGGCGGGCAGGC
>ERZ837380.2909-NODE-2909-length-17131-cov-15.086144_pt1 | contig 17131 bp, 15 predicted proteins | sample MGYA00519685_ERZ837380 | MGnify/ENA primary metagenome ERZ837380 (study PRJEB31850, sample SAMEA3708817) | human gut metagenome | biome: human gut; feature: human-associated habitat; material: faeces | place: China | collected 2014 ...
GGGGGGGGGGGCGGGCCGCGACGTCTGCGAGGAGGCCGCGGGCCGCCGAAGCACCACAGCCAGCCGCAGGGGCTGGCAAAAACATAGGCCACCGACCGGATGATGACGATAAGCAGCACAACGCTGACCACAAGAGTCAGGATGTCGGTCAGGGCGCTGCCGCCGCTGCTCTGCCCGCCCTGATAGCCGGGCTGCACGGTGCTGCCGTTACCGGTGCCGCCGGAAAGGCTGACCCCGTAAATATCCGCGATGGTGTTTGCCACGTTGCGGGCACAGGTGGTCACTGCGCCGTCATAATCCTTTGCGGCAAACTGATCCTCCATGGTCTGGGCGATGGCACTGGACTGCTTTGCCAGTGTGGTGTTGCGGAAGCCATCGCTATAGGTCAGGTAGTAGTCGCCGTCTGCATATTGCGCCGACTCCATCACAAGCAGGATCAGCACACCGTTATTGTTGGAGGACGAACCGATGCCCCACGCATTGAAAGCCTGTGTGGCGTAATCCTCTGTGGAATCATTGCCTGTGTATTCTACTGTCAGTACACCGATCTGCGCGCCGCTGCAGCTGGATTCCAGCTGGGCGTTCAGTTCGGTGATGGTCTGCACGGTGCTGCTGCTCAGCACACCGGCATCGTCCACCACGCACTGATCCTTGGGCAGGCTGGGCAGCTGGGCGGCAAAGGCCGCCGGGCACAGCACTGCCGCACTGACCACCACGGCCAGCACCAGTGCGCTGATGCGTTTTGCAAAGTTTTTCATGCGAAGGGCTCAACCTCCTTCACGCCGGACAAAGCGCCCAGCACACTGGCCGGGAAGCCACCGACTTCATTCTGATATTCATACACCGCCGTATTGTACTGCAAGGTACCAATGATGGTGGCCGCACTGTTGAATTGGCCGTACTGCCCCTGCACCGCGCCCATCTTCATGGGGTCATCGGCCTGCTCCTGCAACTTTGCATACAGCTGGTCGATGGCAGCGCCCAGTGCCTGATCGGCCTGATACAGCGCGTGCATCGTGCTGCCCTGATAATAGGGCAGCGAGGTCAGCGTCTGGCTTTTGCCGCCGTTCTGCACCGCCTGCAGGCAAGCGGAGAAATCGTTCAGCGCAGTCTGTGCAGCCAGCACCTCGGCGCTGTCTGCACCAAGAGTATTGGAGGCGGTGGTCAGGATGTTCGCCGCCGTATTCTCCCGGGTGGTCAGCTCCTCGCTCAGGTTATAACCGTTGTCGGTGGCGACCCCTGCGGTGAACCACTGACGGGCAGTGTTGTACTTGCCGCGCAGCTTGGCGCTGCCAAAGCCGAAAAAGGCGGCCAGCATCACCACTACGCTCAAGGCCAGCGCCGCCGCCCGGGTGGAAAGCGCAGCGGGCAGCTTTGCTTCCAGTGCGGCCAGCTTCTGCTGGCGCGGGGTCAGCGTTACGGCCTGCTCCGGCTTTGCTTTTTCGCGGTAGCTGCCCGCGTCAAAGCCGCCGGGAGCGGTTTGTTTGTTCTGAGAAAAATCAGCGTTTGCCATTTCAGCTCCGGATCTCCATCATTTTGGTTTTCAGCTCGTCCTCGATGCGGGTCAGCTCCTGCTCGGCGGCAACGCGCTTTGCACGACCCTCGCTCTGGATCTTGTTCAGTTCGTCCAGCGTCTCGATCAGGCTCTTGTTGGTCTGCTGCAGCGTCTCGATATCCACGATGCCGCGCTGGCTCTCCTTGGCGGTCTCGATGGTGCCCAGCTTCAGTGCCTCGGCGTTCTTCTTCAGCAGGTCGTTGGTCATGTTGGTCACGGCGCGCTCGGCCTGCATGGCCTGCTGGCTGTGTGCCAGACCCAGTGCCAGCACCATTTGGTTCTTCCACAGAGGGATGGTGTTCACGATGGTAGACTGGATCTTTTCTGCCATCATGGTGTTGTTGTTCTGCAGCAGACGGATCTGGGGGCCCATCTGCAAGCTGATGTTTCGGGTCAGTTCCAGATCATACAGCTTTTTCTCAAAGCGCTCGCACTGGTCCGCAAGGTCACGGGCGGCCTGTGCATCCTCCGGCAGACCGGAGACCTTGGCCTTATCCATAGCCTGCTGCAGTTCGTTGGCACGCACATCGGCCAGCTTTTTCTTGCCGGCAAGGATATACATGCTCAGCTCCTTGAAGTAGGCCATGTTCAGCTCGTACATCTTATCCAGCATGGCGATGTCTTTGAGCAGCTGCACCTGATGGCCCTCCAGCATGGACTGGATCTTTTCCACGTTGGTCTCGGCCTTGTTGTACTTCATCTTCATGGCATCCAGCTGGTCGCCCTTCTTCTTGAAGAAGCCGAGGATGCCCTTTTTTTCTTCCTCGCCTGCATCAAAGCTCTTCAGCTCACCGATCAGGCTGGTGATCATATCGCCCACTTCGCCCAGATCCTTGGTGGCCACCTTGGAAAGGGCGGCCTCGGAGAAATCGCCGATCTTCTTCTGACAGGCGGAGCCGTACTGCAGCACCTGCTGGCTGTTGGTAATATCGATCTTTTCAGCAAACTGATCCACCATGGCCTGTTCTTCCGGGGTCAGGTTCACCTGCGGCTGCTCCGGTGCGGCGGCTTCCTGCTGGGCGGGTGCTGCCTTTTCCTCTTCTGCCGGGGTGGGGTCCAACGTCAGGGTGGGTACTGCGGGTGCATCGAGGTCAAAGTTGAATGTATTATCAGCCATAAGAGATTCCTTCCTTTCCAAATACCATTTACCTTTTTTCTTAGCTCAGGCCCTGCCCTTTGAGCATGTTCTGCAGCACCGTGATATCTGCCGAAAGGTCCATGCTCTCGGCGGCGTACAGGGCATCCAGCTGGTTTTCAAACGCCGTGGCAATGGAAGCAGCATTGTGCTCCACCTCGGTACGGATGGCTGCGGCATTCTCGCCGCGCACGCCCTGCTTTGCCAGCTTTGCATACTGCTGCAGAACGTTCACCGCATCCGGCAGGTAATAGTTTGCGAACCTGCGCACCTGCTTTGCCTTTTCCGGGTTTGCTTCCACCGCTTCCACAATGGAGCGGCCCGCCTTTTCCATGCGGGTCATGGCGGCAGAGAGCTGCGGGTCCGGCAGCTGCTCGTTGAGGGTGTGCAGGGTATCCAGTTTCTGCTGAATGTCGGTCAGCATCGCGTCCACATCCTCCACACCGGTGTGGAAAGGCACTTCGTGCTCCACCACCCGGGGCGGGCAGACCTTCTGTGCCGCACCAAAGGCCACAAATGCACCGCCCAGCGCCGCCAGAAGCGCCCACAGCTTATACACCGGCAGTACCGCGCACAATACCAAAAAGACCAGTGCCATTGCATAAAATGGCAGAACGCTGGGCTTTCTGGTGCGGATGATCTTGCTCATGTTTCTTCTCCTTGTCCGGGGCATTGCCCCTTATGTCATCCATAATACCGCACCCCGCGAAAAACGCAAGGCTTTCACGGATAATTTACAACCTGGCCATCATTTGTTGATCCACGGCAAGAGAGCCGCGCCCCAGATTTCGCGCAGCTTTTCCGGGCGGCAGGCAGCGTTTGCCGGGCTGGTGCTGGGCAGCTTTACCGCTGCAATGCCGGACACCGGCTGCAGATACTTTGTATAGATCCGGTATGCGGTGGCTCCGTTGCAGAATACTGCTTCGATGGGTGCCTTTGCCAGCAGAGCGGCAATATCATTCGGCACTGCATCCTTGATGGAAGCATCCGCTGCGCCGGTGATGGTGCAGCGTTCCAGCGTGTCCCAGAGGGCCAGCCCATGGCGCAGGATGATTTGCTTTTTGGCTTCAATGTCCTCACGGGCAGGCACCGGCTCACCGGTCAGCGCGGCCATCATGGGCCAGAAGCGGTTCTGCGGGTGGCCGTAGTAAAAGGCCATCTCCCGGCTTTTGGGGCTGGGCCATGTGCCAAGGATCAGCGCCCGGCTGTGTTCGTTATACACCGGTTCAAAGCTCATTGTCCGCCTGCACTTTCAATTTTATCCCAAGGCGAGCCAAGGTCGCGGCCGGACGGCTCTGCTCTGGGGCCGTCGAACCACAGCTCATCGATCAGGTCGGCAAGGCCGTCCTCCCGCACATCGCCAATGATGCGGTCAGCGGCAGCCTTTGCGTCCGGCGTGCCGTTTGCCATGCAGCAGCCAAGGCCCGCTGCCTTCAGCATGGCCACATCGTTGGCAGAATCGCCTGCCGCCACGGCATCGGCCAGTGTCAGACCCATTTTTTCGCACAGGTCGGCAAGGCCCACGCCCTTGTCCATTCCACCGCGCACGATGTCGTAGTAGCACAGGCCGTCGGCATTCTGCGCGCCCACCTGCATCCAGTGCAGGCCCAGATGGCCGTACTTGGCGTTGAAGTCCGCCACACGCTCCGGCGGCATGGCCGCAAAAGCCGCGTGGGGCATATCGATCAGGTGGCGGTCCTGATCTTCGCCGTCCATACAGTCCAGCCCGATGCTGTTCATCTGCTGATAGCCCCTGTGCAGATATTCATACTCGCAGTAGGCGTAGCAGGCATCCCTGAAATTGAACTGCAGCGGATAGTTATAATCCTCGCAGAAATCCACCAGCGCGTACATTTCCTCAGCGGTGAGCGGGTGCTCGGCCACGATGCGGCCCTCGCGGTCCACCACACAGGCACCGTTGCAGGTGATGGCATAATCGAACCGGATGCCGCCCAGCTGGCCTTTGAGGTTGACGCACGGATACGCACGTCCGGTGCTGAGCACAAATCTGCCGCCTGCGGCCTGCAGCTTTTTGATGGCTTTTACCACCTTCTGACGCGGCTTGCCCTCGCCAAAGGGCACCAGTGTGTTGTCGTAATCGCTTGCCAGAATCTTATATTGCATTCTATTCTCCCCTATGGAACTGAGTTTTGTACCAGTATACCATACTTTTTTAAAATTGGGGTGCATTTGGGCATAAAAATAAGGCTACTGCACAGAATTCCATGCAATAGCCTTATTTTGTTTCACGATGCTGTTTTCTTTGCAGCTCCTTCTCGTGATCACGCAAACACGGCCACGACCACCTGCATTGCCACGCCGAGGAATGCGCCTGCACCCCATGTCAGGCCGGTGATGAACAGGTTCTGCTTCCACGAAGGATTGGTGCGCCACAGCACCGCAAGGCCCACGCCTGCACCGGTGCAAAGGCCCGCCACCAGACTGGAAAAGCGCAGGGCACCCTCCACATACAGCTGGGTCAGCAGCACGCTGGCGGCGCAGTTGGGGATCAGGCCCACCAGCGCAGCCACTACCGGCTGGAAGAAGCCCATGCTGCCCAGAAGGTCTGCAAACACATCTTCGCCCACGCCTTCCACGATCAGGCCGAACACCAGACTGAACGCAAAAATGAACACAAAGATCTCCAGCGTGTGGCGCAGGGCCGCTTTCCAGATGGGGGCGGGCTTACCCTCTTCGTCGCTGTGCTCCTCGTGACAGTCCACCTCGTCGGCATGGCCGGTGTAGCCGCCGCGCAGCGATTTGGGCAGCACGCCGCGCAGCACAAAATCCAGCACAAAGCCCACCACAATGGCGTATACCACCTTGATGACCATGAGCACAGCCAGCTTATCCCAGTAGGCCGGCATGGATACCAGCAGCGGGATGGCTTCGTCGCTGGTGGCAAGGTAGACGGCCATCAGGGTGCCCAGCGTGATGACGCGGGAGGAGTAGAAGTTGGACGCAATGGCCGAAAAGCCACACTGCGGCACACAGCCCAGCACCGCGCCCGGAATCGCGCCCCAGCGCCCGCCGCCTGCCAGCAGTGCTTCAATGCGCTCACCGTGGCGGGTCTCGATATACTCGATCAGAAGATAAGCCAGAAACAGGAAGGGCAGCATCTTGGCGGTATCCACCAGAGATTCGCCCAGAACATCCAGAAACAGTTCCATATACGCTCCTAAAAACGACCGTTCGTCGCTTCATTTTAGTAAATTGCAAATTGGTTGCATTTTTGAACAGGGATGATTATACACGATATTCTCTCCAATTGCAATACCAAAATGCAAATTGATTGCAAATTTATTTTTGCAGTATTTTTGAAGCCTGTGCCGCAGCGGTGCCGCCTGCTCTGGCAGGATGACGCGATGCCATGTCTGAAGGTCGGGCCAGAACTATGATCGACGATATTTTCTTCTGGGGAGTTCGAGGGCTGCATCCCGCTGGTGGTCTGGCGAGCGAAAGAAGGACAGAGTGGGCGGTGACACTGTCCATAACAGAAAGGACCCCAGAAAAATCCGCAGACTTTTCCGGGGTTCCGTAAAAAATATTTTAAATATCAGCCCTTCATCGGTACAAAGCCCACAAGGTCTTTTACCACCTCGCCGCCGATGATCAGGCCGGCCACCGAGGGTACAAAGGCATTGGAGCCCGGCACCGAACGGCGCTGGGTGCACTTGCGCTGGGTGCCCGGAGGGCAGATACAGTGATACTTGCAGCTGATGGCGTCATCCTCGATGGGGGTCATGGCAGGCTCCTTGGAGTAGACCACCTTCAGGTGCTTGATTTTGCGCTTGCGGCACTCGGTGCGCATTACCTTGGCCAGCGGGCAGACCGAGGTCTTGTAGATATCGGTCACTTCAAAGCGGGTCGGGTCCATCTTGTTGCCTGCGCCCATGGAGCAGATAATGGGGGTGCCTGCCTCCTTGCACTTCATCACAAGGGCCAGCTTGCCGGTGACGGTGTCAATGGCATCCACCACATAGTCGTACTGGGTAAAGTCGAACTGGTCCTGTGTTTCCGGACCAAAGAAGCACCGGTGGGTGGTCACCCTGATGTCCGGGTCAATGTCGTGGATGCGCTGCGCAGCCACATCTACCTTATATTGCCCTACCGTGCTGCGGGTGGCGATGATCTGGCGGTTGAGGTTGGTCAGGCAGACTTTATCATCATCGATCAGATCCAGTGCCCCCACGCCGCTGCGCGCCAGCGCTTCCACCGTGTAGCCGCCCACGCCGCCGATGCCGAACACCGCCACGCGGGAATTGTGCAGTTTTTCCATAGCTTCCGCGCCCAGCAGCAACTGCGTGCGGGAATACTGATTTTGCATTTTGTTCTCCTTGTTACTTTTCCACTCTCGTAATGGTGCCGCCGCCCAGCACGGTGTCGCCCTGATACAGCACCACGGCCTGACCGGGCGTAGGGGCGCGCTGGGGCTGGTCAAATTCCAGCCGGAAGCCGCACTCCGCCGGGTAGACGGTGGCGGCCTGCTCCACCTGATGGTACCGGGTGCGGGCTGTGACCCGCAGCGGCCCGGTCAGCTCCGGAATGGCGATCCAGTTCACCTCGTCCGCATACACGATGCGGTCGAACAGCATCTCCTCCGGCCCTACCGTGACGGTGTTTGCCTGCATGTCCTTGCCGCAGACGTACACAGGTGCCCCCATGGCAAGGCCCAGCCCCTTGCGCTGGCCGATGGTGTACCGCACCGCGCCGTTGTGGGTGCCCACCACCCTGCCGCTCTCGTCCAGAAAATCACCTGCCGGATAGTGTTTGCCGGTGAAGTCCTCCATAAAGCGGGCATAGTCGCCATCCGGCACGAAGCAGATGTCCTGACTGTCGTGCTTGCGGGCATTGACAAATTTGTGCTGCTCCGCGATCTCGCGCACCTCAGTCTTGTGCAGGCCGCCCAGCGGCAGACGGATATGCGCCAGCTGCTCCTGAGTGAGGTTGTAGAGCACATAGCTCTGGTCCTTGCCCTCGTCCAGCCCCTTTTTGAGCAGGAAACGGCCGGTGGCCTCGTCCTGCTCCACCCGGGCATAGTGGCCCGTGACCACATACTCCATGCCGTGTGCCCGGGCCCAGTCCAGCAGATGGCGGAACTTCATATATTTATTGCAGTCGATGCAGGGGTTCGGCGTGCCGCCCGCCTCATACACGCGGACAAATTTTTCAATGATCTGGTCCCGGAAGTCGGCCGTGAAATCCAGCACCTCGTACGGGATATCCATGGCATACGCCACCTCTGCCGCGTCCTCGATGTCCTTTTCCGAGCAGCAGGTGTGAAAGCCGGACTGTCCCAGCGTTTCGTTGCGGGTGAGCCGCATGGTGATGCCGGTGCAGTCATAGCCTGCCTGCTGCATGAGCCATGCCGCCACCGAGCTGTCCACGCCGCCGCTCATGGCAATGAGGGCACGCGGCTTTGAATCAGGGGTCTGTGTGGTCATAAGTTCTCCTTTGGTGCATTCAACACACTAAAACAGTAGTATAATAGTAACTCTGAAAAAAGAGCTTGTCAAGACGCAGCGAGCTGCTGCACTGCGGCCAGCAGGGCTTGCCGCTCGTTGGGATATTCTTCCCGGATCACACCGTCCAGCAGCGCTTCCAGCACTTTGCGGATGCCCGGCCCCGCCGGGACGCCTGCCGCCATCAGGTCGCGGCCATTCACAGCCAGCTGGCTGACGCGGCAGCATACGCCGTCCGCGTCCAATTGTTCGGCCAATTCGGAAAGTGCAGCAAAATCAGCCGCCCGTTCCGGCTGCAGGGCTGTGCCCAGTGCTGCCAAACGCTGCACGGTACACAAGTTATATTTGCCCAGTAGTCGGCGGGCGTAGATGGTAAAGCCGGGTGTGACGGTAGTTTCTCTGAGGACCGTCCGCTGGGGTGGGACCCTGTTGCCGAAGGCAATAGGGCGGGCGATGGAATGGCCCGAATCGTGTCCGAAGAGAAAACTACCGTCACACCCTCTGGCTTCCCGCACCAGCACCGCCGCCTCTTCAATCAAGGCGTTGGAGCAGCGCAGGCGCTTGAGGGTGCGGCGGATGCCGTCCTCGCCAAGGCTCAGCAGCAGCGCCGCCAGCCGGATGGGCAGGTTTTCTGCACCCGCCGGGCAGGCATCCACCACCGGCTTTGCCGCCGCCAGTGCCTCCGGTGAAAGCTCCGGCAGAATAACAAGCAGTATTTTTTTGTCAAGATATGCCGCAGGGGCGGGTGCGCTCAGCAGTTTTGCAAGCTCTTCCTCGATGCGCTCCACCGATACACAGTCCAGATGGGCGCACAGCTCCTGTGCCGCCTGCGCCGTGGGCGGGTCGATGGCAAAGCCAAACCGGGCTGCGAAGCGGTACAGCCGCAGGATGCGCAGCGCGTCCTCGGTGAACCGCTGGCGGGGCACACCCACCGCCCGTACGATGCCGCTTTGCAGGTCGGCCTGCCCGCCAAAGGGGTCCACAAGGCCCTCTTTTTCATTGTAGGCCATGGCGTTGATGGTAAAATCCCGCCGGGCCAGATCCTCCCGCACATCCGGCACAAAGTGCACCTCGTCCGGGTGGCGGCCATCTGTGTAGGTGCCTTCTGTACGGAAGGTGGTGATCTCGTAAAGGGCACCGCTCTGCTTCACCGTTACCGTGCCGTGCTGCAGGCCGGTGGGGATGCACCGCTGCGCGCCGAACAGCTCCATCACCTGCTGCGGCAGAGCACTGGTGCACAGGTCCCAGTCGTGCGGTGTAAGGCCCAGCAGACTGTCCCGCACGCAGCCGCCCACCACGTAGGCTGCATAGCCCGCCCTGTGCAGGGTGTCCAGCAGCTCTGCCGCACCCTCGTCCATCCGGATGGTCATGGCTGTGCCTCCTCGTACTGCAGGGTGATGCTTTTGCCGTCAAAGCCGCACTCCGCCGCCGGGAAGATGCTCTGTGCCTGCGCGGCATACTCCTCCGGGTCGGTGATCATGGGGGAATAATGGGTCAGCCAAAGCCGCTTTGCTCTCGCCTGCGCGGCAAGGGTCGCGCTCTGCCCAAAGGTGCTGTGCCCCCACTGACGGGCCTGGTCTTCCTGCTCCGGAAGGGCATAGGTGGCATCGCATATCAGCAGGTCTGCGTCATGCGCCGCCTGCAAATAATACGGGCAGGGGGCCGTATCGCCGGAAAATACCACGCTCAACCCCTTGCGCGGGGCGCCCAGCACCTGCGCAGGCTGCACCGTTCTGCCCTCCACGGCAACGCTCTGCCCTTTCTGCAGCATCTTCCATTGCTGCACCAGCACCCCCAGCGCCCGGGCCTGCTCCGGCGAAAATTTGCCTGCACGGGGCAGCTCCAGCCGGTAGCCAAGGCTTTTTACCCGGTGCTTTGTGGCAAACGACACCAGCCGCGCACCGGCAGGCCAGCCCTCGCTCAGCGCATCCAGCGCCAGCGGCTGGCCCGGCATAAGCACCTGCGGCTTCACCGGATAGGGTAGCGGGCCGGTCAGTGCCCGCACCGCCGCCCAGATATCCGGCAGGCCCTCCGGACCCAGCAGCGCAAGCGGCCTTGTGCGGCCCTGCGCCCCCAGAGTCTGCAAAAGGCCCGGCAGACCAAAGATGTGGTCGCCATGGTAGTGGGTCAGGCAGATGGCATCTGCCCGCATCAGGTTCACGCCCGCACGGCGCGCTGCCGCCTGCGTGCCCTCGCCGCAGTCCCACAGCAGGCCGTGGCCGCCGCAGGCAGCAAACGCCGCCGAGAGTGCCCGGTCCGGCAGTGGCATGGTAGCCGCAGTGCCCAGCAGTGTAATGGTCAGCATAAAATCGTTCTCCCTGCACAGTAGATTTCGATATTTTATTGTACCACAGCCGGGCCGGTTGCACAATCGGTGCCTGCGGCGCATAGCATGGGCCAGCACAGCAAAAAGGGGGCAGCGGGATGAGACGCAAAAAAGGGGATCCTTTTTCCGGCAGGCCGCACAGCGGCCTTGGATGGGTGCTTCTGCTCGCCGCACTGGCCCTGTTTCTGCTGGCCGGTGCGCCCGGCTGCATGGCCCAGCGGATGGCGTGGTCTGCCCGGGGAACGATGATCTTTCTGCCCAGCGGGTTTTGAAAAAATGGGAGCATCCTGCTGCACAGAACGCTCCCATTTTTCTTTTTATTTTCCATCCGAATAGGGCAGCTGACCGGTCAGGGTCAGCGTTTCGGCAAGTTCGTCCTCCGAGCGGAACCGCCACGCCGCCGCTCCCACGGCCACATAGCAGGCATCGGCACGACCCTCCGGTGTAACGGCAAGGATCATCGTTTCACCGTCGCCCACCGCCGTTACCATGCCATCCGCACTCACAGTTGCCACGCCCGGATTGCTGCTGATCCATGTCATCGTTCCGTTTTTGGCGCCTGCAGCCTGCGCGGTCAGCTTCTGACTGGCTCCCACTGCCTGCAGCAGCATGGCGTTTTTGCTCATCTGCACCCGTCCGATCTCCGATGTGACCGTTACCGTGCAGCGCAGCACCTGCCCGGCTGTGGTCAGTGCGCTGATGACGGCCTTGCCGGACCCCTGCGCCTTTACGGTACCGTTTGTGCTTACCGATGCCACCGCCGGGTTGCTGCTGACCCACTGCCGCACATAGGTAAACCCGCCTTTGTTCTGTTCCAGCTTCAGCTGTTTCGTCGGGGCAGGCTCCTGCTCTGTAATGGTAAGCGTCAGATCGCTGGTGTTCAGCACCAGGCGGCTGGCTGTGCTTTTGCGCACCGTGATGGTACAGGTGGTCTTTTCGCCGCGCTCATTGCGGGCCGTGACGGCCGCAGTGCCCTCGGCATGGCCGGTCACCTTGCCAGTGCCGTCCACCGATGCCACTGCCGGATCACTGGAAGTCCAGATCAGAAAGAAGTAGTCGTTGGGTGCCTGCACATTCAGGTAGGCCACCGGGGCCGGGTCTCCTTCGGTGATATCCAGTGTCAGTTCGGCAGTGTCCAATGTCATGCCGCTGTCCGGCAGCGGCTGCTCCTGCGCAGCATAGGCCGACAACGCCCCGGCTGCAAACAGTTCTGCGCACAGCACCACTGCACAAACACACGCTTTGAACCCCTGCTTCATGGGCTTTGCCCTCCCCGCCTGCTTTGCTGCAAGATCCTTTAAATATTCCTGTCTCCGTATTATTTTACACGCAGTGCAAAACCGGGTCAAGTTTTTTGCCCATTCTGCCGGGCAGCTGAGCCTTATTTTGTGGAGAATAATAAAATCCGCTTTTCAATTTTGTACAAAACGCCGCCGCACCCGGCAAACCGGATGCGGCGGCGCTGTTCTGCTTTTGAATTTTCAGCTTAGTAGTTGATCTTTTTCAGCTCAAAGTAGCTCTGCGGATGTGCGCACACCGGGCACTTGAGCGGTGCGGACTTGCCGATATAGGTGTAGCCGCAGTTCCGGCACTGCCATACCTGCTGCTCCTCGCGGGCAAAGACCTTGTTGTTTTTCAGGTTTTCGGCCAGCGCACGGTAGCGCTCCTCGTGCTCCTTCTCGATCTGTGCCACCATGGTGAACAGTGCTGCGATCTGAGGGAAGCCCTCTTCTTTGGCCTCCTTGGCCATGCGGGGGTACATCTCGGTCCACTCGTCGTGCTCACCGCCTGCTGCCATGTCCAGACAAGTCAGGGTATCGGGGATCGCGCCGCCGCACAGCAGCTTGAACCAGATCTTTGCGTGCTCCTTCTCATTGCCGGCGGTCTCCTCAAAGATCGCGGCCAGCTGCTCGTAGCCTTCTTTTTTTGCCATGCTGGCAAAGAAGGTGTACTTGTTGCGTGCCTGGCTCTCGCCTGCAAACGCTTCCATCAGATTTTTCTCGGTTTTGGTACCCTTCAGTTCCATGATGCTCTCCTTTCAAAAACGGATCTTCTGTCAGGATCGACCGATCCCGGCTCTATCATTCAGCCCGGCGGTAATTTTTTCGCCTGCGGCTCAGGTTCTGAACAAAGTATACCATATTTTTTGATGGAAATCAAGAACGATTCCTATTTATTCTGAGAATATTTCTCAGTTATGCTGCTTCAGTGCACACACAGCAATGCTCAGGGCGCTCCACGCTGCCTGATACATCAGCACCGTTGCCACCGAAAGCTCCCAGATGCTGCCTGCACTGGTGAGCAGCGCTGCAATGATAATGGAGAACAGCACCGAGACCATCTGTACCGTGGTGGCGCTGCTCTCGGCGTTCTGGGCCTGATCCGCAGCCTGCAGACCGCCGGTCAGGCTGGCAAACGCCTTGAGATGGATCATGCAGCAGGTATCCTCCGGGTCTTCCGGTGCGGCCTTGATGGCGTTGCACTGCTCCTGATCCAGCACGGTGATCATGCCTTCCGGCAGGCGGTATGCTTCGGTAATGTGGTGTGCAGTCAGACTGGGGTCCTGGCATGTGACCAGCAGGCGGATGTTCTCCTTTTGCAGCACGGCAAGGCCGCGGGCCACATTGCGCCCGCCCACATATTTCAGCACGAACATAGCGTGCAGATTGCCGGACACAGCCAGATACAAAATTTGCAGCTCGCCGTTCTTCGAGTGCTGCATCTCGTATTCCTCGTCCGGCAGCGGCACGCCCTCCTGCTCCAGATAGCGGCGGGTACCAATGAGGATGCGGTTGTTATCGCACCAGGCGGAAAAGCCCAGCCCATGGTGCTGCTCCAGATCCTTGACCGGGAACAGGATGTCTGTGCGTTCCTCAACGATCTGGCGGAACAGCCCCTTCAGGGTGCCGTGGCTCTCGTTCAGCACGCTGGCCGCGTACAGGATGGCGCGGTCGATGCGGCCGCCCTTGAAGATGCGGATATCCTCCAGCTGTGCGCTGTCGGCGGTGAACAGGTCGTCTGCATCAATCTGCAGCGTATCAATGCCGCCCAGCTGCTCAATGGCCTGCCAACCGGGCACGACTGCGCCCACAGCCGCAGCCGCACGCTGCAGCCGTAGCGAGGCAACGCCCGCGATCAGGGTAGAAGAAAGCGGTGCGCCCATGCACAGCACCGCTGCCATGGCAGCCGCCGCTTTGTTCCAGCCGGCACCTGCCAGCAGGAACAGCACGCCGCTGAGCAGGGCAACGCCCAGCAGGATGTACGAAACTTTGCGTGCACGGCGCTCGCTTGCGCGTTCGCTCAAGCTCTGCTCCACAAAGCCGTCAGCTTCCTTCATCGGGCGGCTCAGCAGCACCCAGGGGTCCTTCTGTTCCAGATCCCGTGCAAGGGCGCGCAGCAGGTCTTTGTCCTTGGCGCGGTAGGCGCCCTCGAACTCCACACCATTGGTCACCAGCTCATAGCCGCCCTTGACAGCAGCCAGCATCACCCGGCTGCCCAGCAGCGCAAGGAACAGCCCCAGCGCGGCCATGCCGCTGAGCAGCGAGATGCCGGTGGTGCCGCGGTAAACATTTGCGTTCAGCATGGCTGTAACCGCCTGCACCAGCGCTGCTACTGCGGCCAGCGCCGGCATCGTCTCGGAAGAAGACCGTCCGCGCAGGCCGTTCAGGCCGTCGCGCAGCACCGGGAAGCCCACGCACAGGCTTGCTGCCAGCAGCAGCAGGTTTGCAGCATAGAATGCCGCCGGGGCAGCATCCGGGTCCAGCGCCGCCATGGCGGGCAGCAGCCCATCCGATACCAAACCAAAATGCAGCAGCACCACAGCCAGAATGCCGCCCAGCACGCAGCGCAGCGTCAGCTCTGCACTCATACGGTGCAGTTTATCCGCCGTAGCCTCCGGCTCGGTCAGCTCCGTTTCAGCATGTTCCTCCGGAGACACCGCGTCCTCCGCCTCAGCTTTCAGTTCCGGCTGTGGCGCAGCGGGTGCCTTCTCCGGTGCCTGCTGCGGCTCTTCACCGTCCAGCGGCAGCAGCGGCAGGCTCATGGTGTCCTCTTTTGCAGCAGGCTCCTCTGCCGGGGCCAAAGGTGCCTGCGGTGCGTCCTCGCTCTGCACCTTGCCAAAGAAATCGACCACCGGCTGCTTTTCCGGCTGCTCCGTTTTTTTCGGCTGCGGCACAGGTTCCGGCTGCAGCTCCGGTGCCGTCTCCTTTACCGCTGCAAACACAGCCGCGGGCAGCGGTGCACCGGACGGTTTCTTTTTGCTTTCAGCCGGTTCAGTTTCTGCTGCCGGGGCTGCTTCGGCCCTCGGTGCAGGCTTTTCCGGCTTCTGGTCGCTCAGGCCGTTGATCATCGCCTTGAGCTGTGCCATCTCCTGCTGCTCCTGCTCTTCCTGCGGCAGCAGCACCTCCGGCGCATTCTTGGGGTGCCGGAGAGGCTTTGCCGTGCTGTGCTGCTCTGCGGGTCTTGCCGCCGGGACAGCGCTCTGCCGGGGTGTTTCCGGCTTCACTGCCGCCGGGGGTTCTGCCGTTTGCGGTGCAGATTTTTCCTCCGGCTTTTTGGCGGGTGCTTCCGGCTGTGCATCCTCTGCTTCCTTTTCCAGAAAAGGCCACGGGGCCAGTTCCTGTTCCGGGTCTGCCTCCGGCCTCAGCATCAGTTCCAGATCCGCTTCCGGTTCCGGCTGCGCATCTTCACCCAGCCGCACCTCACCGGTGGGCATTTCCTGCGGCTGCTCTGCTGCAGCTTCGTCAGTCTCCTGCTTTTCCTTACCACGGCCAAACAGGCCAAACCGTTTCTGCGGCTTTTCCTCCGGCTGGTTTTCGTCCCTCCGGGTCATCTCCTCCGGGATATCCACCGCCGTGGTGCTGAAAAAGGAGCGGAACTTTTCATCCGGGGTCATTTCCCGGCCATTATTTCTATCTTTCGGCATTCTTGTCCCTCCTGTAATTCAAATTGAGGTTCCGGCCCGAATGCCGGATCATGCCTGCTGTGCTGCGCGCTGGGACTGGATCTCGTACAGAATAATGCCCGCAGCCACCGACACGTTGTAGCTGTCCACACCGGTGCCCGGTGCTGCCATATCCAACCGCACCACGCCGTCGCACAGCTTTTTCACCAGCTGCGAAACACCGCTGCCCTCGCTGCCCAGCACCAGTGCAATGGGGCCGGTCAGGTTGTTCCTGCGCAGAGACACGCCGTCCATATCGGCGCAGTAGACGAACACACCCTGCTCCTTCAGGCGGCGGATGGTCTCGCCGATGTTGGCCACACGAGCCACCGGCAGGCGTTCTGCGGCACCTGCGCTGGACTTGATGACGGTAGGCGTGACCGATGCGCCGCCGCGCTTTGGGATCACGATGCCATGCGCACCGCACAGCAGAGCACTGCGCATCACGGCACCCAGATTGTGCGGGTCTTCAATGCCATCGCTCAGCACCAGAAAAGGTGCCTCGCCCTTGTCCTTGGCTGCTGCCATCAGGTCGTCTACCGTCACGTATTCGATCTCGCTGGCAAATGCCGCCACACCCTGATGGCTCTCGGTGCCGGTCATCAGGCGCAGCTTGTTGGGGTGCACCCGCTTCACCGTGGCACCCGCTTCCTTTGCCAATGCGGTATAGTAAGCCGCCACGGCCGGAGCCATGCCCTCAGCAATGAGCACGGTGTCCACGCCGGAACCGCTTTTCAGCAGTTCGGTCACCGGATTTTTGCCATAAACAAGGCTCTCGTTCTTCTGCAGCGGCTCTTCCGGGCTGCGGCGCGGACGGCGCGACTGGTTCTTTTCTTCCATGATGATTTTCTCCTTCCGTTGTATCACCGGAAGGTGCTGTGCACACCCTCCAAAAGGCGCGCCGCACTCTGGGCCGCGCACCGGTATGATCTGAAGCTGATAACTCATCTTGAAGTATAGCATAAGCCAACCTTGTTTGCCAGCAAATTACCGTTTTTTATCCGCGTCCTACAAAAGTTTTTCTGTTCGTGGTGCCGGAGACCGTTTCCGCTTTTTTGCAGAAATGTTCTGCCGCCCTGCATCAGCTTTACCCGGCTGCTGGGTAGATATCCCTCTGTTTTGCCGGAGAAAAAAGTTTTCCACAAAAACGCGGTATACAATCCGTAGAAGAGCGATTATTTTTCCACATGTTGAAAACCCTGTGGAGAAAGTTCAAAAGTCCAGCTTTAAAGCCTGTTTTGCCTGTGGAATTCCACACTTTCCACAAGGTTTTCCACTTTTTGGTTCGACCTTTTTTGATTTCCTGCGTACAATTTGTAGAATACAAGTCGGAAATATGACAATTTTTTGAACTGCATCCTGTCCGCTTTTGCCAAATTGCCCAATATCATTTTGACGAATGTGGATCTGTGTTGAAAATCCGTCCTTCATCAAGCTTTCTGTCTTTCGGCCGCTCGTTGCACATTATATGGAAATTTGTTGCATTCTATCGAATATACGCGCTTCTGGCAGTAACCCCCTGCACCCTGCCAGAAACAGAATCCCCGCATTGTTATAGGAAAAACACCGGTTTGGATTGATTTTGGCCGCTGTTTGGGGTATACTAATTCTGTAGGTTCGTTAAACCGTGCACAAAGCGGATATGAAACGAGCAAGACCCCAATGATTTTGTGGAGGTAATGAATAATGTTGGTAAATGCAACCGAAATGC
>ERZ837380.2919-NODE-2919-length-17075-cov-6.079083_pt1 | contig 17075 bp, 10 predicted proteins | sample MGYA00519685_ERZ837380 | MGnify/ENA primary metagenome ERZ837380 (study PRJEB31850, sample SAMEA3708817) | human gut metagenome | biome: human gut; feature: human-associated habitat; material: faeces | place: China | collected 2014 ...
TTTATATTAACTAATCAACTACATTTATGTTAAAGAGAATGCGATCTTTTTTAGTAGCGGCGATGCTCATGGTCATTGCTACCGTTAGTGCGCAGGTTACCACTTCTAGTATGAGTGGTAAGGTTACAGCACAAGATGAACCTATCATTGGAGCGACTGTGGTTGCAATCCACGAGCCGTCAGGTACACGTTATGGTACAGTGACTAATATCAGTGGTCAATTTAATTTGCAAGGTATGCGTACCGGTGGTCCTTACAAAGTTGAAGTTTCTTATGTTGGTTATCAGACTGCTATTTATAAAGGTGTAAATTTATCGTTAGGAGAAGTATACACTTTAAATGTAGTTTTAAAGGAAAGTTCTGAATTATTGGATGAAGTTATAGTAACAGCACAGAAAACAGTAGAGAAGATGGGGACTGTAACGAATGTGAGTGAGCGTCAGTTAACGACATTGCCTACTATTAATCGTAGTATTACTGACTTTACTAAACTTTCTCCTTATGCGGGTGGCAGTAATTCTTTTGCCGGACGTGATGGACGTTATAATACAATAACTGTGGATGGTGCAGCTTTGAACAATAATTTTGGTTTGAGTACTAATAATTTGCCGGGTGGAGATGCGCAGCCTATTTCACTTGATGCAATTGATGAAATTAGCGTTAATGTTTCTCCTTATAGTGTTACGTATTCCAATTTTACGGGAGCTTCTATTAATGCTGTAACCAAGAGTGGTACAAACGAATTAAAGGGAACAGTTTATACATATCAGAAACCAAAGAATTTTATAGGAAAATCTATTAACGATGTTGACGTTCCTAATGTGGAAAGTTATAAATCCAGTTTGTATGGCTTTACATTAGGAGCTCCGATAATAAAAAATAAACTATTCTTTTTTGTAAATGGAGAATTAGAAAATAGTACTAGCCCTGGTATTTTGTGGACTCCTAGTCAAGAAGAAGGTGGAAGTGGGGATAATCAAAATCATATTTCTAGAACTTGGATAAAGGATTTGAAGACAATAAGTGATTTTGTAAAGGATAAATATGGATATGATCCGGGAAGTTATGATAAATTTGATGATTTCGAGAGTAAAAATTGGAAGCTTATGGCTCGTTTGGATTGGAATATTAATAAAAGTCATAAACTGTCATTACGTTTTAACACAGTGAAATCAGAAAATGATGCTAGTATTAGTTCAACTTCTTCGGTAATCACTAAAGCTAATTCAAACCGTTATGGGGTTGATGCATTTGCATTTGGAAATTCCAACTATGGTTTTAGAAATATTGTAACGTCTCTTTCCGGTGAGTTGAATAGCAATTTTTCTTCTTCAGTACAAAACAAATTATTAGTGACTTATACCCATATCCGAGATTCTCGTACAACTAAGGGAGATGCGTTTCCAATGGTTGATATTTACAAGGACGGTAAGCAGTATATGACATTGGGTACAGAATTGTTTACTCCTTTTAATGATGTCGAGAATAATGTATTTAGTGTTACTGACAATGTAACTATTAATAAAGGAAACCATTTGATAACTGCCGGTGCAACATTTGAAAGACAGTATTTCATGAATTCATATTTACGTGCTCCTTATGGATATTATCGTTATGCTTCAATGGACGATTTTATGACGGGAGAAAAACCGATGCTGTATGGCATTACTTATGGATATAATGGAAAAGACGCTCCGGGAGCTGAACTGACATTTGGTATGTTGGGAGCTTATGCACAAGATGAATATTCTATTACACCTAATTTAAAATTGACATATGGATTACGCTTTGATTTACCGTTATATTTTGATGATTTGTTAGGGAATGCGGCTATCAAAGAACAGTCATTTAATGGAACGAATGTTGACGTATCCGAATGGCCGAAAAGTAAATTGTTAATATCTCCTCGTTTAGGATTTAATTGGGATATAAAAGGTGACCGTTCTATTGTTTTGACTGGAGGTACAGGCTTGTTTACAGGGTTATTACCATTTGTATGGTTCACTAACCAACCGACAAATGCAGGTCAGATGCAAAATATGGTCGAATTTGAGACTTCGGAATTACCGGCAAACTTTGCTTTTAATCCAAATTATAAAGAAACTCTTACCCAAAATCCGGATATGTTTCCATCAACTCCGGGAAATGAGGTCCCCGGTGCTATAGCTTATGTGGATCCGAATTTTAAAATGCCTCAAGTTTGGCGTAGTAATGTAAATGCAGAGTTTCAGTTACCTTATGGATTTATGCTTTCTGTTGGTGCTATGTATACACGTGATATATATAATGTTGTTCAGAAGAATATGAACGAAAAGGCCCCTTCTGGAACCTATAATGAACAACCGGGACGTGTATATTGGACTAAGAATAATTACTATGACAATCCTAAGACGAAAACCGTTATACAGTTGACTAATGGGGATGAAAAAGGTTATCAATATTCTTTTAATGCAGTATTAACGAAGAAATTTGATTTTGGCTTTACAGGTTCATTTGGGTACACTTATACAATGGCTAAAGATATGACGGCAAATCCAGGTTCATCGGCGGCTTCAGTATGGCAGAATAATGTTGCAGTTAATTCATTGAATGATCCGGGTGTCTCTTATTCTTTATTTTCTACCCCGCATCGTTTGATAGCTAATGCTTCTTATGAAGTTGCTTATGCGAATATGAAAACGACTGTTTCTTTGTTCTATACAGGTTACCAACAAGGACGTTTTTCTTATACCTATTCTAATGATATGAACGGTGACGGAAACTATTCCGATTTGATGTATGTGCCTGCTTCTAAAGAAGAAATGACATTTGTGGATATTAAAGATAAACAAAATAATGTGACTTATTCGGCGGTAGACCAACAAGAAGATTTTTGGAACTATGTAAATAATGACTCTTATTTGAATGATCACAAGGGGCAGTATGTAGAACGTGCTTCTTCTTTAGAACCGTGGATTCACCGTTTTGACATGAAGATAGCACAGGATTTTTATGCTAAGATTGGTAGCCGTAAGTACGGTATTCAAGTAAGTCTTGATATGTTGAATATTGGTAACTTATTAAATTCGAAGTGGGGGGCTTATCGCTCTTGCGGTTTGCAGAGTTATGATAATGTAAGGTTGTTAAAAACAGCAAGTAAGGTAGGAGAACCTCTTACTTATCAGATGAATGCATCTTCTCGCGAGGTGTTCCAGAAAAATTCTAAATGGGATTATACTGCTTCTACAGGTAGTGCATGGCAGATGCAGTTAGGCGTTAAGTTTACATTCTAGAATATTTATATAAAAAGATGCTTCGTTCAATAAACGGAGCATCTTTTTTATTTCATCCTCATCACCACCGGATTATGATCGCTATAATTAAGATCCGGCGAGAAGTAATCCGTGCTATTCAGTTCCGGTGAATGGAGAATATAGTCGATTCTCAACAGATGCTTGAAGTACTTGAAAGTATACATATACCCATGCCCGCTCCTCTGAAAACCATCCTGCAACTTATCACCTTTTATAGTATGATAAACATACGAAGACGGCAGAGAGTTAAAGTCACCGCAGACTAGAGTAGGATAGGGGGAGGCGGCTATCAGTTGCTTGAGAAGATCAGCTTGTACGGCCCGTTTCCGGAAATTCTCATGTAAGCCGTCGATAAGTCCCAGGGCAGCATGTTCCACTCTTTGGGAATCATCCGTACGAAGTCCCTTTTCCAGTTTGCGCTTGTTCTGGCTTACTTCTGTTGTTTGGAGATGATTGTTGAACAGGCGGATGGTGCGACCATTGATTTCAATATCACATGCAAGACTGCAATTTTTCGAATCAGGATAGATGATAAGATGCTCCTCCTTGATAGGATAACGGCTGAAAACAGCCAGTTGCAACAGATTCTTCCCTTCGGGCGAAGAAGGAATATAGTGATACGGCCAATTAGAAAGAGCTGCGGATATACTATCGATGCCAAACTCATCGTTAATGCCAAATTCTTGAAAACAGAGAATATCTGCTTGCAGATTTCTCATGTAAGAAGCAATCTCCTTGCATGAGTAGCCGGTATGCTCGTGGTTAAAGGCATCGACGTTGTAAGTAGCAACCGTCAACACTCCCGGAGTATATACATTCATTTTAACCATCGGTGACGAAGCCGGACTGAAAAAAGGCGATTGTAATACACAGCTCATATACCCCCAATTGCTGAATATAGCAATCAGAGGGATGAAAACCCAGCACCGCCAACGAATCGTCCAGTAGATAGCAGAAGCAAGATTAGCCAATAAAAGTATCGGTAGTATCAAACCGATGAAAGGCATAAATTTGAAACTATCCGGTGTGGCATTGCCTACGAAAGCACCCGCAATGGTAACTCCTGCCAAAATACTGGTCAGCACGATGGATATGTAATAAAACAGTCTGTAAAAGGCTTTCATTTAATCTAAATTATTTGCTGGTTATATCATGAGGGATTAAGCTCTCTACGAAGGAAGCAACCATTTATGAATCATTGCTTTCAACTTATCATCCGCTATTGGTTTAGCTATAAAATCATTGCATCCCGCTTCTTCAGCCGCTTTCCGGTCCTGTTCGTATGCAAAGGCACTTTGAGCAATAATAGGAACAGTGGCAGACAGTTCACGGATGATTTTTGTAGCTTCCAGTCCGTCCAGATTCGGCATCTTGATATCCATCAAGATAAGATCCGGTTTCACTTCATCGAACATCGTGACAGCTTCCATTCCGTCATGCGCACGTATAAGCTGATGGTCTTTACCTAGAATAGCCTTCAATAAGTCGAAATTGCTGTCCGTATCTTCGGCAACCAAAATACAGGCATGCCGTGTATTTGCAGAATTGTCAACACTCGAATCAGCAGTTTTTCCGGCAGATGCTATTCCAGCGATGTTTCCTTCACCATTCTCTTTCTTTGAAGAATCCACATTTGCAGGATTTGCAATCGTGTATGGTAAAGTAAATGTAAACGTCGTCCCCTTGCCAAATTCGGAGTTGACGGAAATCTTTCCACCGAGCCGTTCAACAATAGACTTACAGATAGATAACCCCAACCCTGTGCCCTGCGCATGATTGTTCAGTTTTGCAAAACGCTCGAACACACGTCCCACTTTCTCCGGTTCAATTCCTGTTCCGGTATCCGTTACGTGGAATACAATCTGATTGTCCACCAGTTTGTAACCATAACTGATACTTCCTTCCTTCGTAAACTTGACAGCATTTCCAATCAGATTTGAAATCACCTGGAATACCCGGTTCTTGTCCGTTTCAATCATCAGACTTTCGTCCGAGGATTCATAGACAAGGCTTACTCCTTGCGGAGTACGGAATATATGAGCATCGTGCACTTCCCGGCAGAGATTATGGAGACTAGCCGGTCCGAAGGAAAACTCGATGGTTCCCGATTCAATCTTCGAGAGGTCGAGAATCTCGTTGATAAGTTGCAGGAGACGTTCGTTGTTCGCGTTTACGATGTTATAATACGTCTTCCGTTCTTCCGCATCATCGCTTTCGGCAATGAGATGCGAGAAACCTACGATAGCATTCAGCGGCGTACGTATTTCATGACTCATATTGGCGAGGAAGGCCGACTTCAGGCTATCAGACATTTCCGCTTTCTCTTTCGACGATTGAAGTTCCCGTTTTATTATTTCCAGCTCCGTGATGTCCCATTCGATGCTGACGATGATAGGCGAAGATAATTCGTCACCGTCCACCCGGATTTTCCGTTTGTCGAGGATAATCATGTTTCCGTTTCTGTCCTTTCCTTCAGCAGTCCAGTGCAGACCTTTTCCGGTGGTAGCCACCTGGATATCTTCTTGTCTCTTCTTTTCGGCTACGATAGGCGGGTAGAAATCGAAGTCATTCTTGCCGACAGGGTCGTTCTTATAAAGATCGCGGTTGTAGGCCTCCCGATTCCGGTAAATGTATCGGAAGTCGTTGTTGATTTCCTTCACTACAATCCCGGCAGGGAGATTGTTGATGGTTGTATCCATGATTTGGTTGAGCCGTTTGATTTGGGCTTCGTACCGAATCCTCTCGGAAATATCATGGGCAAACGACCAGTAACTTTCTTCTCCGGAATCATTGGTCACGTTGTACATCGTACCTTCATAAGCCAATATTCCTTTATTGATTTTAGATGGGTGATGGGCCACAAAGTTACTGCTGCCACCGTGTATGACATCTTTGCAACGTTCGTTCCAAGCCTCTTGTGTAGGCATATCTGCGGCGACATTGTAAATCTTTAATTGACTGATGTCTTCGTTTTCTGAAATACCATGATTGTACAGGAAACGACGGTTGGCAAAGATAATCGTGCCATCGGGCTTGGCGGCAAAGATACTTTCTTTGGCGTTGTTGATGGCATGAGTCAGTGTATTGATGTCATTTCTACGATGCTGTATGTCTGTGATGTTCTGGATATAGCCTTCGATGTTGAAACTACCGTCGGAGCGCTGTTCACGCAGATAAGTCTGGATACGCATATAGAAGATTTCTCCGTTCAGGCGGACACGGTAGCTGATGCTTTCCATGTTGAGTTCTTTTTCGTTCACCCGACACCATTCCATAAAACTCTGACGGTCTTCTTCTACAATCAGTTCCACATATTTCTCAATGGCAAGGTTTTGCACATTTTCCTCGCACAAAACACCGGTATATCCAAGATAATGAAAAATATTCTGTTTCGTATTGTACGTCCATTGTCCTATCTGGGCTACCTTTTGGATAGCCCGCAGGGTGAGATTTGCCTGTTCCAACTGTCTTTTTACGTTGCTTCTTTGCGTGATGTCGCGATATTGGCAAAGCACCATACCGTCATAAGGGAACATGAGGCATTTGAAGTAAAAAGTTTCGCCTTTCAGCACCAACTTGAAGTTCTTGCTGATGCTTCTTTGTTCTTCGAGTACAATCTGGAAGATGGGCATCACCCTCTCTCTCGTATATTCTGGTAAAAGCTCAAATATATTTTTTCCTAAAAGTATATCCTCTTGCAGAAACCATAGATCACAATGAGGCTCAATGTCTACGCAGACTCCGTGCCTGTCAACCAATAGCATTGTATCTGCCGTCAGTTTCAATATTCTTTGTGCGTTATTCGCATCATGTAATATTCTGTTCATGTCTGTTTTTTATTAGATGATAGAGACTAATGTCTTATAGTAAGGATAACAAAAGATAATAGCATTTGTTTTACTTTTCAGCGCGTTTCGCCTTTTCCCAGGCTCCGCTTCCTTTTTTCTTTTTCAGATAACGGATGCCTTTCAGCACATTGACATTCATAAATAGGAAATAGTAGGGGATAAAAAGCAACTTGTTTTTTATCTGTTTGGTGGATAGATAATATCCCCAATATCCCAACCCGTAAAAAAGAACCTGCATGGCAAGCAGCACTCCGTAGAATATCGCGGAACCACCTAACAGCAGAATCGCAATATTCAGCGGGAAGAGAGCAAACAACAGGAACGGAGTAATAGACCATCGCAATACCCGGTGAGACGTATATTGAAAGCTAAGTGTCCCGTAGCGGAAAGGATTCAGCAACGGACGAAGTCGCCAGATGGACTGCAATCCTCCCGCAGCGATGCGCACTTTCCGCTTTTCTTCTTCGCGCATATCTGCCGAACCGCTTTCGATGGCGTAAGCATTGGTGCAATAAGCAATGGTATAACCTTTCATGGTGATCCGGAGCGAAAGAATAAAATCATCGAGCAACGTATCCGGTTCCATTGCTTCGAATAGTTCACGACGCACGGCAAATAGTTCGCCTGCTGCTCCTACAGCAGAGTAGAGGCGGGCGTCAAGTGCTTTCAGTGTTGATTCGTATTTCCAGTAAATACCTTCCCCACCGGCAGCGGCTCCGTCTTTGGTCTGTACGGCGATCCGTTTTTCGCCGGCCACGCAGCCCACTTTCGGGTCTTGGAAAGCAAGTACGATTTCCCGTATTGCCTCCCGGTTTACCATGGTGTTGGCATCCGTAAAGACGACGAGTGGAGTGTCCACCAGCGTCATTCCACGTGTCATTGCGGCTGTCTTACCCTGTCGTAGGGGTTGGAAGTGTACGGTCGCTTTTCCCTGCCAACGGGTTTGCAGTCGTTCGTTTGTACTGTCGTCGCTTCCGTCTGTCACCCATACGATATGCAGTTTGTCCGCAGGGTAGTCCAGTTCAAGACTGTTCTCCATCTTTTCGTCTACAACATCTTCTTCGTTGAATGCTGTAATGAAGAGAGTCACTTCCGGCAAACCAGCGTCCGATGCCGGCAACGAACGCTTCACAGGTTTCACGAAAAGTTCTTTCAACTTGACGAGAACGTAAAGCACAATTCCGTAGCCCAGATAGGTGTAGAACACAATGAATAGGGCAAGCCAGAAAATAATTTCAAGGCAGAGGGTAATGGTTTCGTTCATAGCTGTATATGTTTATTTTTCTTGTATAATTTACATTCATCTCTTTTTAGCCTCGTATTTGAATTTATTCAACTCGTTTCTTCAACTCCGTCTTTTTATCCGAGTCTTTTAGCATATTTACAAAATAGAGTGCATCCGCTTTGGCAGAAACACTTGTCGGATTCGTTTCATACCGTTTCACGAAATTCTCGGCGTGTTCTGCCAGGTATTTCCGGCAGTCTATATTTAACATGATACCGTTTTCATAGTTTGCAAAGGATAAACCAGTAACTTCATCATTGGATGATATTTGTTTGATATCTTCTTTCTTGATACCGGATAGATTGACTGTTACAGAGGGATAATAGAAATACTCTTGCCCGGGTAAATGAACTGTCAGTTTGATAGTGTGCTCATTCTCATAGTTCACTTCCGTTGTACCATGTACCTGATAGTAATTATATTCATAATATTCCTCTTGATTGGGCATCCACATAGAATCATCCCCATCTTGTCCGTAGGTATCGTTGAGCCATAACAGAAATTCCGCCCAACTAGTATCTGTTCCATGTACACCGGCATATATTATCTCACGCTGCTCGCAAGGGTACGACAATTCGTTTACAATTTTTTCTTTTATCTCATCATGGTTATTGAAAAATATTCTCTCAATTAACTTATTTTCTAAATTTAACATTTCCTCAAACGGGTGTATTCTTTCGCCTCCAGTTTGCAGTGTAAACGTTTTGATAACAGGGTAGTTGTGAGCTGCTTCCACATAATTTTTATTTCCGTTTGGCTCTGCTAGCATTTTACATCCTCGTCCCAGGCGATTAAGAATGATATTCTGTGCTATTTCATAATGTGCCAGGATATCGTTTGGATTATTTATATCCGTTGCCATTACGTCGTGGAAGGCAATGCCTATACCAAAGTTTAGCATTTCTTTGACGTTTCCCCATACTAGTCCGTTTTGTTCATGAAAGCCATTGTCTTTTTTATTTATGGTTGTGACATTGTCCATCCATTTTTCTTCAGGCGCAAGAGTTGTTGCGAATGAGAACCGTACTTCATTTTCTGCTCCATCTGTACTTCCCAGAGTTTTTCCAAGATAATAGCAATCGGAGGGTAGGTCGTTTGTTTGTAGATGCGGTAGATCGTAGAATGATTTTTTTGACAATGGTTTTCCATTAATAGCTGCCCAAGTGTAGCAAAAGGCTGCATGCCTACAGTCATCCTGGGTGAGCATAAATAACCATGATTTATTATATTTTAGTGGTGGGATTACAGCATCCGACAGAGTGAGCTGCCGTACTCCCTCTTTTATATGAATCGTGATTTCTGCTGTATGGCTGATTGGTTCATTTATATATGGATAAAGAAATTCCGGGTTACTAATCACTTTTTTTTCCGCAAGACTATCATCATAAAGGTTTTTATTCTTTATACAACTGATGGTTGTGATGTACAAGAATAAAACTATAATACTATTAATGGTTCTTGTGATTCGCATATTTTTATTTCTTTTTTACGAGATTACTCTCCTCATCCTTATATTCCTTTTTCTTTGTGAAAAGTCCTCCTATTTCTTTCATCCTGCTGATGACACGTACCTTAAAACTATTAAACAAACTTCCATCAGCTCCCACCGTGCCATATCCGGTTACGGCACGCGCACGTCTTTTCCGTACAAATGCGATTTTCCCGAATTGTTTGAGTTGCAGAGCCAGATACCCGTCTTCACCACGGATAATATCCGTGCGGATTCCTGTTTTCCGTGCATACTCCGTCCGGTAAGCAAATACCAGTCCGCGCACGCTCAATTCGGGACGTTTGAAAGACTGTAACCATAAATGCAAATCGCGTGTAGACTCATAAATTTTCAGTCCCAGCCACGAATGATCTTTGTCAGGAATATAACTCCAAAGCGAACTGGCCGCCACTATACCCGGCTTTTCGAGTGCGTCTACCATTGTTTCCACATACTTTGGTGGGTACATCGTGTCAGAATCAATGTTGATATGATATTTTCCACGAGCCTGATTCAGTCCGCAGAGGCGTGCGAAGCCGCAACTATGTTGTGTTTCTGTAAAATAAGTCACTCCGCAGGCTTCGTAAATCTCTGCTGTGCGGTCTTTTGATTGGTTGTCTACCCCAATGATTTCTACGGGATATTTGCATTTCATCTCGCTCAATGACCAAAGGCAGGCAAGCAGATGTTTCTCCTCATTGTAGCCGATGAGTGATACAGTGACAAGCGGTTCGTTACTCTGCAATCCGGCCAGATTGCGGCGTACTTCCTCAATAACGGTTTGCGGAGCTTCCGCAAAAGGTTTCTCATATACCTGTAAATACTTAGAATACCATTTCATGAGCTTTTGATTTATGATTTTTGCGACTGTTGACTATTAGCGGACAGTTCCTCAAACAATCGTTTCCACTGTTTTACAATATTTTCCATTTGAAAGCGTTGGGCGTTTATACGAGCCTGCCGCCCCATATCCATTCGGATGTTCTCATTCTCTATCAGATAGGCGATTTTCTCCGCCAATTTTTCTATGTTTTCATTTTCAACCAGCAGACCGTCTTTTCCGTCATCGATAATGTCTTTCGGTCCGCAAGGACAGTCGAAAGAAACAGGTGGTACACCACACGCCATTGCTTCGGTAATAACCATTCCGAATCCCTCAAAGCGGGATGAAAGAACAAAAATCGAACTTTCGCAATATTTATCTACGATATTAGACACAGTGTGTTCCAGTATGCATGAATCCGTCATCGCCAGTTCGTCAATTCTTTGTTGGAAAGAGTCTCTTAACACTCCATCTCCATAAATGCGCAATGTCCATGTCGGATATTTTTTAGAGATGATGCTCCAAGCTTCTATCAATAAATCGAATCCTTTTTGTGGAACGTATCTTCCTGCAGCAATGACTTGATGTGCGCTGCATGTTGAGAAACGCTCTGTTTGTGTAATGATAGGGTTGGGGATTACACAGAAATTATTTAGTTCGGGCCAAAAAGCAGTCTCTTCATGCGTGAGGACGACAAACTTATCCAATTGCTTTAAATTTTTCAGCAACTCTTTTTCCCATTTCTTTTGTAGGATACCCCCGAAGTACCCTCCTTTACTTGTACCGTAGGAGTGGCGCGTTACATGGAATTCGCCGACCTTTTTACTCCCGTCGGCGATGGAGTGGATAAACTTCATTTCCCGTCGTATGGTTGAGAGTGTGATGTCCGGCCGTATATCCATCAGCAGACGTGTGAAACGTTTGCGGAATTTATAAAAACGGAAGGGGTACTTCAGTAATTTGCTGATCGGCGATTGGTTGAACGGCCAATCAAATGATATGCCGAGGTCTATATGCTTCACTTTGGGCGAAAGAGCAAAATGAATTTGTCTGTCCCGTTGTTCCGACGTGATGATATACACTTCATAACCTTCACAATGTTCGGCCAGATAGTTTGCTTTGAATGTGACGATCCGTTCTAAGCCACCGGGTGCATAAAGTGAAGGCAAGTAATATGCAATTTTCATGATTGAGCGTTTTTTTAGTTTGTTTTTTTGCTATAATGGTATATATTTCGTAATCGGGACGCCTATACAAAATTTAGATGGAGACTCCTGCCTCGTCAATGACTTTCTGCATTTGAGTTTTCCATGACAGAGGGCGGACTGATTCGCGTATCTCTGCAGGTGTCATTTTTAAGGTATTCCGGAACTTAATCAATTCTTGAATATCAATCGGAGATTCATCGGGCTGTACTTTCCATACATAGGGAGTAGAATCGAAGTCCTCATCTGTTTCCGAGTAAGTGAAGGCAAACCCTCGTGCGGCATATTCTCGATTCTTAAGTGTTTTAATGGAGGTAATTCCGCTACGATGTCGTCCCAGACTACCGATGGCGAAGTCGGCTTTTTCGAACATGGCATCCAGTTCGTCGCCGTGTAAAGGGCCGTGCAGAAGAACATAAGGTTCCAGATGATTATCACGGATGACAGGTAGAATCTCTGCCCGTTCCCGTTCGCCGGATAGTGGACCTACAATATGAAAGTAGACTTTATATTCCGGATTGTTACGGTAATAGTCCGCCAATCCTCGTACGAGACGGTCGAACCCGTGCCAGTAGTGCACTTCCGCCACTCCGATCAGGTGTAGCTCTTTTGTGGTGTCATTTTGATGTTTCCTCATTGGAATCTCTTCAAAATCAATACCATTTGAGATGCGTATGGTGTGTCCGCCAAAGATATTTTTCGCATTGGAGAAGGTGATGATATTATCCAGACTTTTTGCGAGTTTCTTGCGGAAACAACGGTCGATGGCAAGGTGAAATTTTGAAGAACGGGTGATATACTCCTGATCGTAAGGATATGTGGGTATTTCCATCACTACTTTTGCGCCTGTACGTTTCAATAACTTCACCAGTCGAAGGGTGAAAGGACTGGCGTTGTGAAAAGAGCGCATGTATACAAAGTCGATTCCTTCACGGCGGGCATAGTCAATAATAGGCGAGTAATAGACACGTCTCCATACCTTTGCGGCAAAGCCTGTGCCAAAATCAGCAATCACTTCGTCATTCACCATCCAACGCCGTTCACCATAAGGGGTAACGTCGTAGTGACACAAGCGAACATCCACTCCACATTCTTTGAGAGCTTTTACCTGATAACGTATTTTCTTACTGATTCCGTTGGCCTCATTGAAGCCGTGAAATATAAGGAAAAGGGCTTTCATTCGTTTTTTTTCTGTATTCAATGATTGTTTATTCTGTTTTCTTTTTCTCAAACTGTTTTTTCTTTTTCAAACGATTTGGGCGATGATTTGTTTCCGGTATTCTTCTCCGGCATCAGCCACTTCGCTGCCTATAGCGGTTTCGTTTACATATTTTCGTTCCAGTTTCACTTTTTTATGGGCTCCCATTCGCCACCATTCATACTCAACGTCTACATGACCGACATCAATGGCCTGATAACCAGCTTTAAACAAATCGTATGCTAATACTGTGGCCGTGGGACCGAGGGCGATGAGAAACAATGCTCCTTTTTCCACTTTGCAGGCCTCACGCTTGATGTCTTCCATGCGTTCGAATGCGTCTTTGGGCGGGCAAAGAATACGTCGGATGCTCCGGGCATTGTCGAAAAGATCATTGCCCACTCCGAGCCGGCTTTTCTCTCCTTCGATGAAGACGATGTCCCGGTTCTCCCAAATACCTTTCATGTCGCGAAACCATCGGGCGGAATCTTCTTTGCGGGCAAAATCCATATAAGGACGCGTGACGAATGTATTATAATATTTTCGTCCCGCTACCAGCAGACGGTCCCACCACGAACCGTACAGATAAAAATGAGTTCTCCAAAAGCGGCGGCTTTTGCGATTGTAGCGATACAAATCGCGAAATGCGTCGGAGATACAGACAATATGTCCTTCCTCGTGGCTTTGTAGCACTTCGGTCAGTCTCTTGGCTAGTAGCGGATCACCTTTCTGGAAGCGGATTTCCTTTTCCGGACTGGTGAGCAACACTTCGCCATCGCCAAATCGGCTGACAGAACAACGGTCGTCGATAATTTTGCGTATCGTTTCGTCAATGGAAGCTACTTGCGGCATGATTTTTCCCTTTTTTCGCAAGACGATGTACCAGAAATTGTACCATTCCACAGTGCTGCCATATCTTATTTTATAACGTAGCGTTATGATAATGTTTCGTATATTCATAGCTATAGATTTTTTATTCTTAACGACCGCACTTTGCCGATAATGTCATACTCATGCGTCATTTGTATATAAATGCCAAAGATAATAAAACTAACGATACTTTTGGCTATAATTGTCACAAAAATATTCATCCCTTCCAGTGCATACTGCATGGGAATGAGGGCTAATGCTATCAAAATGCTAATGATGAACGGAGAAATAAGCTGACGAATGAATGGCCACGCACTTCGACGGAAGGTTATCCGGTACATTTGCCAGTAACACTGTATAAAGTTGATGGTGAACGTCACCACAATGCAACTAGCCACTGCTGTCAGCGTTCCGAAATAGAAGATTCCGAGCAGTATGCCTGTCACGTTGAGCACAGACGAGAACACTCCGCATACAAATAAGCTCCGTGTATCGCCTGCCGCCTGAAAGATGGAACCGGACGAGGAAAGTATGATCTGAATTCCTACGGAGAGCGACAGGATCCGGAACACGGGTACGGACGGCATCCATTGATGACCGAAAATAATGATTGTCACTTCTTCTGCCGTGAAGAAAAGCAATACGCTAAGCGGCAGGCCGATGAAGGCCAGAAAACGGACAATGCGTTCGTAAGAGCTTAACAGTTTTCCTTTATCATTCTGGAAATCACTGAAGATGGGGTGCATAACCGGAGTGATGACCTGTGTGATATTTTGCAAAGGTAGCATCATCAGACGGTATGATTTTTCGTAATATCCCAAATCGGACATACTCATGTATTTGCCAATCAGTAGTTTATCCAGATTCCGGCTGAAATAGTTGATGACGTTGAACAGGAATTGATAGGCGGAATAGGAAAATATTTTCCGAAGCACCGTTAGTCCGAGGGTGAAACGCAGCCGTTGGGGGTATCGCTGAAAAGAGATAACGAATATTAATACGCTGGATGCAATAGGATTGATAATCAATGCGTACAATCCTGCTCCGCAAAGGGCGGCAGTCACGGCGGCGGCTCCTGCGGAAATCTGGATAACGAAGCTGCGGATGGCTATGAATTTAAATTCTTTGTTCCGGTAAAATAGTGCTCCCGGTACGATGGTGGCAGAGGCAAAAAAGAGGTTGACGGACAGCAGTTGGCATAAAGTTCGCAGGGTATCGCTCTGGTAATAACCGGCAATGATCCACGAAGAAGCGAAAAATAAGACGCTGATTCCGATGCCCGTCCATATAGTGAATGAGAAAATGTCCGACAAATCATCTTTGGTGAGCGATTTGTGCTGTATGATGGCGGGAGACACTCCCATGTCGGTAAGAAGGTTGAAGAAGGCGATGATGACAGTGGCGACGGCTACGATTCCGAAGTCATCCGGCGATAGCAGGCGGGCCAGTATTCCTGCCACAACAAGAGAGATGAGGACGCCGCTGTATTTGGCTAGCGCAGTGTAGAATACTCCTGAAAAGAGTTGTTTTTTGATATTGTTTGTCATTGCTGTTTGTTCTTGTTTTAATGATTAACGAGTAGGGATTTGAAAAGTAGTGCCCCTATTGTTCTTGCTGATACGTATTTCTTATACTTGTGTATACACAACCACGCAAGTTTGATTCGCTCCGGTAATCGGAGTGAATGTGCTTGCCACATGACAGCATTGAGCATCTGCGATAAATATAGGTCAATAATTTCCTTTTCTTCATTTTTTGCAGTCTGTTTTTTGAATTTGAGCATCTCCTGTGTTACGACAAGATATCCTTCAATGTTTCGGTAGGCGAATTGGCAAGTCATAATTGAATTTTGTCTCATACGCCGTTGAAAGAATGTCCGCTTAATGCAGGCTGTTCTTGTGGCTTGTAGGTATAATAAGGTGGTGAATAATTGATCTTCATGCACAATGCCGGGATAAAATTGCAAATAGATTTTTTCTAAAAATCCTTTACGGATTAGGTTCAAGCAGGGTGAAGGTGTGTATTCTTTGTTTTGTAATTGCAATTTGAGAGCTTCACTGCCATTATAAACTTTTTCCTCCAATTTGCCGGTGCGTCTATAATTTAAAGAGGGGGCATTTTTAATATTATTTTCATAAAAGCTTTGTGCGTCGAAAAATACAAAATCAAGTTGCATTTCCTCGCATTTTAGGTAACAGGCTTCCAGGGCATCTTCTTCCAGAAGATCGTCGCTGTCCATGAAATAAATGTATTTGCCGCGAGCATGGCTAATGCCAAAGTTGCGTGCTGTTGATTGTCCCTGATTGGTTTGTGTATAAACTTGTATGCGATGGTCTGTGTTACTTATTTCTTTTAAAATTTCAGGACTTCCATCTGTCGACCCATCATTGATAATGATTATTTCCAGTTCTTTCAGACTTTGGTGTATGATACTTTCTATTGCTTCCCGAACGTATTTTTCGGTGTTGTAAACGGGAATGACAACGCTGACTTTTATCTTGTTATTTTCCATATTTTCTGTAATCTGATAAGCTGCTAATGGTAGTGTTACAACTTGTTTGTCAACTCTTTGTAGAGTTTGGCATATTGCTTGCCCACTTTGTCTATACGCATATTTTCCAAAGCGTATGTGTAATTCGTTTCTCCCTTTCCAAAAGCAGATAATTGTCGGGCTTCTTTCAGTGCCCGTACAATATCAGTTTTATTGTCTGGAGAGAAAGTGGGGTTGCCTGTGCTTTTTAATAATTCACCGATATTACCAACATTAGGCCCTATGGCTATTTTGTGAAAGAGAAAAGCGAGAGGAATATTTGCAGAGTTTAGTACATCTTTCCGCTGAATGAATATGACGTCTGAGGCTGCCATATAGTAAGGCAAATCACACTCGTCTATCAGCTCGTCGCTGGCTCCTCCTTGTAGTTTATATATCCGGTTGAGCAGCGGCATGAGCAGATAGTAGCCGGCTCTTGAAATCCATCGTTTGAGAAAATTCTTGCCGTAGTTGTTACGTCTCGAAAAAGGGTAGAGGCGTGGAGCCAATAGTAACTTGCGTTCCTCGTCCCAT
>ERZ837380.2930-NODE-2930-length-17022-cov-3.612483_pt1 | contig 17022 bp, 11 predicted proteins | sample MGYA00519685_ERZ837380 | MGnify/ENA primary metagenome ERZ837380 (study PRJEB31850, sample SAMEA3708817) | human gut metagenome | biome: human gut; feature: human-associated habitat; material: faeces | place: China | collected 2014 ...
TGCTGACTTCTGTGCGTTCAGCATTGCTTTATGCAATGGTTACCTCTTTCAAGGCATTCCGCACAGACCTCCCCGGGTACCACACGTTTCTTTCTCTCCATCCATCCGTTACATTTACCATACATGATTCCGTGTAGTTATCGGGCTTCGGCTTGTAAAGCAGTCTTACCCTCATGCATAGCCTTCTATGTAATTTCTGTTCGTCAGACCGGAGATTTGCCCGTGGTTAGTCTGTTCCCACATCCGGCTTCCTTCAGATTCCACCTCGCGATGGACACCCTTACCTTCGGCTATATCCTTCCCACTACCGGGCGGATTCGGGACTTGCACCCGCTAGAAACGTGCGCCGCCGGGCGCACTTTAAAAAATAGTGAAAGACTCCCCGCGGGGAATCTTTCACCTTACTTTTACATTCCTTCCAGTTCTTCCACCTCACCGGCAATCATGATTCTCGTTCCGGAATCCATAGACTGAATCAGCATTCTCACATAGGACTGGGCAAGCTGAATCCCGCAGAAAGACTTATTCTTTGCGCCGGATTGCTGGCAGTTGACCACAAGAGCCGGGTATCCTTCAGAACCTTCCTCCGGTTTCAGGATCATGCCAAAGTTTGAGAACGCTCGCATCTCCTCCAGATTCACATACTGGTTCGACAACAAGCCAGACGGCTTCTTTGCGGTGATAACACCGAATCCATCCGCTTCCGGATCTGTGATCCAGTAATCGTCCGATGTCAGTTTATGATACGGGACAAGACTTCCCGGATCATTTTCGTTTCCAAAGGTGCTCTCCAGGCGGTAAACGCCGTAAATATCGGAATCTTCTCCCTGTGCGCCGGAAATATAACAGTTGACAGAGAAATTCTCCTGCCAAACCCCGTTTTCCGTTCTGGAGAGGTAGAGCATTCTCGAATTCCCCGGCAGCTGTTTTCTTTTCACTTTTACAACTTTATCGCTGGAACCATTTCCTGTATTTGTCTTTACCGTGTCGGTATCATCTTCTATATTATTTATGATCAGAACCAGGCTGTTCACATCATCTGCGATTCCCATCTTGTCGATCCAGCGTCCCTTGTCCTGCTGAGTCTTCCATCCAAGATCCACCGCAACCTCGTCATCTGCCGTCTGTGTCTCCAATGTGATTGTATCTACCTGGGTAGTTTTTGCCGCACCAAACACCGTTCCGCCGGAAATTCCGATCGCCGCTGTCAGCGCAAGAAATATCGCATATAAGCGTTTTCGCATGCAAAAATCTCCTTTTAAAATCAAATTCCGCACATAGGCCAGAAGGACCCACGCTTATATGTATAGTACCATACTTTACACCGCTTGTCACCGAAAAATGCATACTGACGAAGTTTTGCCACAAAAATCCCCCGGTCAGCCGCATTTCTGCTGCCGGCCGGGGAACTTCTTATATCTTTAGTCTGCAGGTGCTGCCGCGCCCTGCCTTCTCTTTACTTCAAATACTTATCAAACCACTCCATCATCTCCGTCATTCTGCGGATTCTGTGTTTCGGTTTACCGCTTCTTGAGAGTTCGTGGTTCTCGCCATGGAAGAGGCACATGCGGGCTTCAACGCCGAAGTATTTTAACGCGGAGAACATCTGGATCGCGTCGCCCATCCAGCAGCGGTAGTCTTCATCTGACTGGATAAAGAGGGTCGGAGTTTTCGCCATGTTCGCGTATTTGAGCGGTGAGTGCTGCCACATCTTCTCCTGGCTGTTCCACGGATCTGCCTTGATCTGATCCATATTGAAGTAATAGCCGATATCGGTGGTCATGCACTTGGATACCCAGTTGGAGATACTTCTCTGGGAGCAGGCCGCCGCAAATCTGGTGGTGTTTCCGATCACCCAGTTTGTCATGAAACCACCGTAGCTTCCGCCCATAACGCCCAGGTGCTTCTCATCAACCTGCGGATAGCGCTTCAATACCTCATCTGTGAGTGCCATGCAGCATTCAAAGTCGATTCCGCCGTGCTTTCCGGTAATGTCAGCGAACTCATTTCCGCGTCCGTCGCTTCCTAACGGGTTTGTAAAGAATACAAAGTATCCGGCATTCGCGAATACCTCACTCTCGTGGAAGAAGGTCGGTCCAAAGGTTGCCCGCGGGCCGCCATGGATCGTTAAGATACCAGGATATGTCTTATTCGGGTCGAAGTTCACCGGTTTGATCACATAGCCGTCCAGCTCCAGATCTTTATATGTAAAGGTAAACTCCTCAACCGGGCAAACACTTCTCTCCGCCATCACCGCATCGTTAAAGGAAGTGAGTTTCGTCTCCTCTTTTCCGTCAAAGGCGTAGCACTCGGTGAGTCCCATATCACGCATGCCTGTAAAGTAAATGGTATCGCCGGACTTCGCCAGTGTGTGGACGCTTCCCTGGCGGTCCAGGATCGTCTCCATATGTCCCTTGGCATCAAAGGTGCGGATCACACTCTGTTTTCTTAATGTAGCGATAAAGTAGATCTTATCCTCGTCATGAACTGCGGAGACACCGTCCGCGAACTTGCAGTCACAGCAGATGGAGTTGTGGACGCTGTCATCGTAATCGGAAAGAAGCTCCACTTTGCCGTCCTCTACTGTATACAGCTTGTCATTCTCGTTGAAACCGTATTCCTTCATGTAGGAACCGAAGAAGGTCACTTTTCCTTTCAGGATGCACGCGTAGTCGATGCTCATGTCCTTCTGCTCCACAAGCGTCTCAAGCTCACCTGTGGAGACCGTATACTGCTTTAATCCCTGGTAAACATCCTTCTTGTCGGTATAAAGACTGGAAACATAGAGGATTGTATCGTCTCCCTCTACCCAGGAAGCCTCAACATTCTCATAATCCGGAGTCACGATCTCGCAGGAGCCGCTTTCCAGATCATAGACCGCCAGTCTCGTTCTCTTCTTATTTACAATGCCCTGACCATTTGCCCAGAACGGAAGCTCGTCGAATACCTCGTAGTCCTTCTCTTCCTTCCAGGCCTTGAGAGCGGCCTTTTTCTCCTCGCCCTCTTCCATATGAGAGAGATCCGGCTTATTGTAATCATATTTTACCGTGAGGACAAGTTTATTTCCGGCCTTTTTCATCTTCACTGCCTTATACGGAACAGCGAAAGCAAGCTGTGCTTCACCGCCGTGGATATTTAAGGTATAGAAGCAGGTCCAGTCTTCCTCATTCTTCGCTTTTTCCTGATAAGCCTTCTCACGGTCCGCAATAAAGAGGACAGTCTCGGAATCCATCCAGATAAACGTGCGCTCTTTCTTTCCGCTCGTCAGTCTGGACGTTTTCTTTGTCTCCATATCATAGAGCCATAAGCAGGACTCATAGCAGTTGTCCTTCTCGTTGGCATCCACCACCGCCATCACCGCGTGCTTTCCATCCGGTGCCGGGGTAAAGATCGTGGGATAATGATAATTTGTAAAGTCTCTGATATCGATCTGTTTCATGGTTCCAGGTCCTCTCTTTCCTTTTTATATATGTAGTTTTATCGCAGGATCATTTCCCTGTCAAATTTATTATACTTGCAAAAGAAGCTGCCCTCACAGCCCTGCACAGCATCCACTGCATCCATTTCTGTCGGCATTTCCTATTACACAAAATACCCCCGCCAGAATACCGGCGGGGGCATACGAATGTCTCCTTATTTGCCTTCCGTCAGATGGCATGCCACGAAATGATTCGGTTCGATCTCGCGGAGTACCGGTTCCTCGCTTCTGCAGCGGTCTGTCGCATACGGACAGCGGGCAGCAAAACGGCAGCCTGGCTTCGGGTTGATCGGGGAAGTGATCTCACCCTTTAAGATGATACGCTCTCTCTTCTTTTTCAGGCTTGGTACCGGAATTGCAGAGAGCAGAGCCTGTGTATACGGATGAGTCGGCTTATCGAAAAGCTGCTCAGACGGAGCTTTCTCGATGAGCTGTCCAAGATACATAACCGCGATATCATCCGCAAAGTGGTTGACAACGGAAAGGTCGTGTGTGATGAAGATATAGGTCAATCCCATCTGTTCCTGAAGATCCTGCATCAGGTTTAAGATCTGTGCCTGAATGGATACGTCAAGGGCAGAAACCGGCTCGTCGCATACAATAAGCTTCGGTTTCATCGCAAGCGCTCTCGCGATACCGATACGCTGGCGGCGGCCGCCGTCAAGCTCATGCGGGTATGTATTGATCAGGCGGTCTGCAAGACCTACGACCTGCATCAGCTCACGCACACGGTCCATACGGGCTTTCGGGTCCGTAATGAGCTTCTGGAGCTTTAACGGCTCAGCAATGATCTCACTGACTGTCTTTCTCGGGTCAAGGGACGCGTACGGGTCCTGGAAGATCAACTGCATGTCACGTCTTAAGAGACGGAGTTCATTTTTATTCTTTTTACATACATCCTCACCGTCGAAGATGACCTCACCGGAGGTCGGCTCGATGAGACGTAAGATCGAACGTCCTGTGGTGGACTTACCGCATCCGGACTCACCTACGATACCGAGGGTCTTTCCACGTTCCAGAGTGAAGTTCACGTCATCGACCGCATGGAGCAGTCCCTTTGGAGTGTTGAAATATTTTTTCAGGTGTTTTACTTCAAGGATCGTATCTGCCATTACTGCTCACTCCTTTCAATGGAAAATCCCGGCTCTTCGTAGCGGACGCAGCGCACATAATGCGTATCGCTCGCCCACTTCTTTTCCGGTCTGTCTTTTTTGCACGCTTCTGTGCAGTACTTACATCTCGGGGAGAACGGGCAGCCTTTCGGAAGGTTTGTCGGATCCGGCATCAGGCCCGGAATCGGCTGAAGTCTCGCCTTGCGGTCCTCAATGTTCGGAAGAGAACCGAAAAGACCTTCTGTGTATGGGTGCATGGTATGGTTGAAGATATCTTCCAGAGTTCCATGCTCAACGATCTGTCCAGCATATACAACGGAGACCTCATCACAGACCTCTGCGATAATTCCCAGATCATGGGTGATCATGATCATCGCGGATCCAAATTTCTTTCTTAAATCCTTCATCGTCTCGAGAACCTGTGCCTGAATTGTCACATCGAGAGCGGTTGTCGGCTCATCGGCAAGAAGGAGCTTCGGGTTGCAGGCAAGAGCCATAGCGATAACGACACGCTGCTTCATACCACCGGAGAACTGGTGCGGATACTCGCCGAAACGTTCTCTCGGGATACCTACCACTTCCAGCATATCGCCAGCTCTCTGTTCAGCCTCTTTCTCACTGATCTTATCATGGAGCTTGATAACCTCGGCGATCTGGTCACCGACGGTGAGCACCGGGTTTAAGGATGTCATCGGATCCTGGAAGATCATGGAAACGGTATTTCCACGGATCGCCTCCAGCTCCTTCTGCGGCATATTTAAGATATCTTTTCCGTCAAGAAAGATGGAACCGTTTTTAATAACTCCCGGCGGGTCCGGAACGAGACGCAGGATCGAAAGAGCGGTTGTTGTCTTTCCGGATCCGGTCTCTCCTACCAGTCCTAATGTTTTTCCGTGCTCTAACTGGATATCGATGCCGTTTACCGCCTCTACAACGCCGTCATCGGTCTCATAATGGATCACAAGATCCTTAATATCAAGAATTAAGTTTTTGTTATCTTCCAATATTTTGTCCTCCCTACTTCTTCAGTTTCGGGTCTAACGCATCACGAAGACCATCGCCTAACAGGTTCAGGGAAAGGATCGTAATGATGATCGCAATACCCGGGAATACGGTCAGGTGCGGAGCGTTTCTTAAGTAAGCACGTCCGCCGGAAAGCATTGCGCCCCACTCCGGTGTCGGAGCCTTTACGCCGAGGCCCAGGAAGCTTAAGCCGGATGTAGAAAGAATCGCGGATGCAACCTTTAATGATACCTGAACGATGATCGGTGCCATACAGTTCGGGAGAATATGGGAGGAAATGATCTCGAAGTTGTTTGCTCCGATACATTTCGCCGCCTCTACGAATTCCTGATCCTTTACGGTAAGGACGGAAGCCCGGACGATTCGCGCGTAGCCAGGCACGGAAGAGATCGCGATGGCGAGCATTAAGTTGAAGATGCTCGGCCCAAGTGCGGATACGATCGTGATGGAAAGAAGAAGGCTCGGTACCGCAAGGAAGATATCCATGATACGCATGATCACGTTATCGATCTTTCCGCCGTAGAAGCCTGCGATCGCTCCTAAGGATCCACCGATCAGAAGTGCGATGGATACAGCTACAACGCCGACACTCAGGGATACTCTTGATCCGTGAACGAGACGTGCCAGAATATCGCGTCCGAACTCATCTGTTCCGAGCCAGTGAGCTGCGCTCGGAGTCTGGAGACGGATGGCTGTGTTCTGTTTGATAACAACGGTATTGTAATCGAACAGGAAATCCGCAAAAATGGAGATCAACACGAGGAAAACGACGATCCCAAGTCCGATCATTGCCATTTTATTCTTTTTCAAGCGGCGCCAGATCTCTTTAAACTGGCCGCGCTTCTTTACAGTCGCGCCGGATGCCGCTTCCTGATTCTTTGATGTTCCCATACGCTTTCCTCCTTATTTTTTCTTATACTGCGCTTTGATACGCGGGTCAATGAAAGCGTAGAGAATGTCCACGCAAAGGTTTACGATACTGAAGGTAATGGTCATCATGATAACGCCACCAAGGACTAACGGGGCATCTTTACTCTTGATGGAGTCTACCAGGAGACGGCCAACGCCAGGCCATGCAAATACGGTCTCGGTAAGAGTCGCGCCGCCAAGAAGGGAACCGAACTGAAGTCCGATAACGGTAACGACCGGGATCAGTGCATTCTTTAATGCGTGTTTCCGGATTACCATTTTCTCCGGCACACCCTTCGCTCTCGCGGTACGGATATAATCCTGACGGATGACCTCAAGCATGGAGGAACGCGTCATACGGCAGATCAGCGCTGCGTCGCCGGTACCAAGGGTGATCGCCGGCATAATGTAATTCTTCCAGGATCCCATACCGCCGGATGGAAGCCATCCAAGGTTTAAGGAGAATACGATAATGAGCATCAGGCCCAGCCAGAAGTTTGGCGTCGCGACACCCAATAGGGCGGCGACCATACCCACATTATCGATCATACTGTACTGCCTCGTGGCACTGATGATACCGATCGGAAGTGCGATGGCTACTGCTACCAGGATTGACCAGAACGCAAGCTTTGCTGTATTCGGGAATGCAGCCATGATCGTCGGGAAAACATCACGTTTTGTCTTGTAGGATTTACCCATATCGCCGTGAAGAAGGTTCAGCATATATTTTCCGTACTGAACGATAACCGGCTGGTCAAGTCCGAGGTCTTTTCTTGTCGCTTCGATCGTCTCTGCGTCTGCCGACTCACCTGCGATCATCGCTGCTGTATCACCTGGCGAAAGGCTTAAGATGAAATAAACCATGAATGTCACGCCGATCAATACCGGGATCAGCATCGCAAGTCTCTTTAACACATATTTGCTCATGCACACCATCCAATCTACCGCATCCCGCGGCTGTTTTTTTGTGTTTCCGAAACCCGTCTGTCGGGGCCGAAGTTCCGGATCCTTGTCTCAGGGTTTCTGGAATGTTTTCCGGGCTTTCACCGGATTCTGGAAATAGGTACGGATCCCTTTCGTGATCCGTACCCTGTCTTTGCATGGACTCTGTCCTTTTTGGGGATCAGATATTATTTTTCGTAATGGCAGTTGCCAAGGTAATGCTGTGCGCCTTTGTGAAGCTTGAAGCCCTTTAAGTCTGCGCGGACACCGACGTTATCGTATTTGTAGTATAACGGGCACCACGGGGAGATCTCGTGGAGACGATCCTGAAGCTCCTTGTAGAGTCCCATACGCTTGGTATCGTCGCTTTCCTTCTGAGCAGCGATGATGAGCTCATCGACCTTCTCATCTGTTAAGAATGCACGGTTACCGGTCGCACCATGGTTCTCGGAGTAGAATAACTGGTAGGTACTTCCATCTGCGTCGAAGCTTGTGTTGGACCAGCCGAGGATGAACATCTCGTGATCACCTGCGTTTAAGGAATCAAGGAATGCGCCCCACTCATATGTAGAAATATCAACGGTGATTCCAACTTCAGCGAGCTGTGCCTGAACGATCTGTGCGGAACGTGTACGAACGTCACCATTTACATAGAGACTGCACTCAAATCCATTCGGATAACCTGCTTCCGCAAGGAGCTCTTTTGCCTTTTCCGGATCATACGGGTAAGCTTCTTCTTCTTCAGACCAACCAGGAATTGTGGAGTTGATGTAGCTGTTTGCTACTGTTCCGCGGCCCTCAACGATCGTATCAACGAAGGTCTGCTTATCCAGTGCGTAGTTGATTGCCTGACGGACTCTCTCATCGGAGAACTTCTCTTTCGTTGTATTCATTCCGAGATACTCAATGGAAGAAGACGGCTGGGAGAGAAGCGTAACATCAGAGTTTGCTTCCACGTTCGCACAGTCTGTCGGGTCAACGTTCCATACAAGATCGACTTCTCCTGCCTCAAGGGCGATGGTTCTTGCACTTCCCTCCGGGATTACGCGGACGGTAATGGAGGTTGCGATCGGTTCCTCACCCCAGTATTTTTCGTTCTTTGTAAGGATATAGTGATCGTTCGGAACCCACTCCGTAACCGTGAACTCACCGGATCCGAGTACATTGTCCACATCGCCGTAAGCATCACCTGCTGCTGTGACGGCTGCCTCAGAAACGATACTTAAGTTTGTCTGGGTGGCGATCGTCTTGAACGCTGCGTATGGCTGTGTGAGTTTGAAGGTTACGTGGTAATCATCGTCCGCGATAACCTCTGCGATCTTTGAGGTGTTGGACTTTGTCTTCGGCATATCCTTCGCGCGGTCAAACGTAAACTTGACATCCTTTGCGGTTACCGGTGTTCCGTCTGAGAAGCATGCATCCTCACGGAGCTTGAAGGTATACTCTGTATCACTCTTCATCTCATAGCTCTCAGCGAGGTCCGGAACAAGGTTTCCTTCCTCATCGATATCCATCAGTGTGCTGTATACGTGATGGATCAGTACTCCGGATGTGGTATCCTGCTGTCCTGCCGGATCCAGTGTGACAACGTCTGCGCCCATACCCACAACGATATCTGTTTTTGTGATCTCGCCGCTTCCGCCGTTATCGGTAGTTGTCTGCGCGCTGCCGCCCGCCGGTGCGTTTGTAGACTGATCAGTGTTTCCACCTCCGCCACCTCCGCAGGCTGTAAGGATCATAGCTGCTGCCATTGCCATTGCTGTTGTTCTTGCAATACCCCTTCTTTTCATTTACAAATTCCTCCTGTTATTTTCTTCCGCTCCCCACAGCGGTCGCACTTCATAACGGTAGCATATGTCAGTGTTCACTATATCCGTCATGCAGTACTTAGTTCGTTCTTATGAACCAAGAATAACAGTTTTGAACATATTTGTCAATAATTTTCAATTTATACAGGGTTGTTTTAGCAATTTTAACAAATTGTAGTGATCTTTTTTGTATTGTATTTACTATACTCCTATTATGCTGATAGGTTGCCCCTTCGAGGATCCGCTGCCTATAAACTGTCTTTAACGAAGTCAATGCTGCCGATCGCACTTCTCACTTCCGAGAGACGCCCACGGCGTTTATTCGTCTCCTCCGGGTTATCCATGGCGGCAAAATATATCAGGGCATTCGCCACAGACATATATCCCATCACGGAATTATAAAAGAACAGGTCGTGGTTATTGCAGGTAAAAACGGTCGTTCCGTAGGACGCGATCGGTGAAGTCCTCTGATCCGTGACGGCAATCTGCGGGATCTTCTTCTTATCGAGATACCTTGCGGTATTCACGATATGTTTCGCGTATCCGGGTGCGGAAAAGATGATCGCGCAGTCCTCCGGTGTAGCGTGGGCCAGGTAATTATTGTAGAGAGCCCGGCTCAGATTCGAGAGGTCGAGCGCCTCCAGCCCCAACGTCAGGAGTCTTCTCGTTGTATAGGCACAGAGTCCAGTTACCAGCTCGCTCCCCACCACATAGATCTTCCGGGACTGCCTGATGATGGCCACTGCGGAGAGGATATCCTTTAAGGAGACCTGTTCAAAGGTCTTCGCGATCACATTTTTCTCGTTCGCGACGAACTCCTGGAACATTTCCTCCTTGTCGTGATCACCGAACCGGATCCCGCCCACATGATCCGCGATCCTGTTCAAACCGTCCCCATGGACAAGTCTCGTCTGCAAATGCTCCCGCAGACGGTTCTTCATCTCCACGAAGCTCTGGGCCCCGATCTTCTTTGTGAACCTTAATATGGTCACCTCCGTCACACCCAGTGTCTCCGAAAGCTCTTTCAGGGAGTAAAAGCAGACCTGATCCGGATATTTGAAGATAAAATCCGCGATCCTTTTCTGAACCGGGCTGAGTTTTTCATAGCTTGCGTTTACTTCTTCGAGAATTCCCATGCTCATCTCCTCCTGTTTTACTATTCAGCCCTATCCCTATTTTATCAGCGAATTCTCTGAATAGTTATAATTCACTATACATCTTACTATACATGATAGTGACATTATAACCGAACATTCCATGCATTTCCAGTATTTTTTGTGTAATTTTCAAAGAATGGGTTCTTACACCTCCGGGCATCCCGTGTGGCCGTTTGCGGCGATCTGCATCTTCGCACGGGTGCGTGTCGTTAAAAAGGGGCAGACACCTTCATGCCTGCCCCCGTCTTTCACATTTTAAATATTATCAATCTTCATAGTGGCAGTTGCCAAGGTAGTGCGTTGCGCCCTTGTGAAGCTTGAATCCCTTTAAGTCTGCGCGGACACCGACATTGTCATTTTTGTAGTATAACGGACACCACGGGGAGATCTCATGGAGATATACCTGAAGCTCTTTGTATAACTCCATACGCTTGGTGTCGTCACTCTCTTTCTGCGCGTTGATGATCAGCTCATCGACTTTATCATCAGTTAAGAATGCACGGTTACCGGTTGCTCCATGGTTTCCGGAATAGAATAACTGGTAAGTACTTCCATCCGCGTCGAAGCTTGAATTCGACCATCCGAGGAGGAACATCTCATGCTCACCTGCATTTAAGGAATCGAGAAGAGCGCCCCACTCATAGGTAGAGATATCAACCGTGATTCCAACCTCTGCAAGCTGGGCCTGAATGATCTGGGCGGAACGGGTACGAACGTCGCCGTTTACATAGATCTTGCATTCGAATCCGTTCGGATAGCCAGCTTCCGCAAGAAGCTCCTTCGCCTTCGCCGGATCATACGGATAAGCTTCCACCTCATCGGTCCAGCCCGGGATCATCGAATTGATGTAGCTGTTTGCTACAGTTCCACGACCCTCAATGATCGTATCAACAAATGTCTGTTTATCCAGCGCGTAATTGATCGCCTGTCTGACTCTCACATCCTTGAATTTCTCTTTTGTCGTATTCATACCGAGATATTCGATGGAAGAAGACGTCTGGCTCAACAGCGTCACATCCGGATTTGCCTCGATGTTCGCACAGTCTGTCGCGTCAACGTTCCATACAAGATCGACCTCTCCTGCCTCAAGGGCAATGGCGCGGGCGCTTCCCTCCGGGATCACGCGGCAGGTGATCGTTGTAGCGATCGGCATTTCACCCCAGTATTTTTCGTTTCTTGCAAGGGTGTAGTGATCGTTCGGAACCCACTCGGTAACTGTGAACTCACCGGATCCGAGAACATTGTCAACATCACCGTAGGACTCTCCCGCTGCTGTGACCGCTGCCTCGGAGACGATGCTTAAGTTGCTGTTTGTAATGATCGTCTTAAAAGCTGCATACGGCTGTGTCAGCTTGAAGGTAACATGGTGATCGTCATCCGCGATAACCTCTTCGATCTTGGAGGTATTGGATTTCGTCTTCGGCATATCCTTCGCGCGGTCAAATGTAAACTTTACATCCTTCGCTGTAACCGGCGTGCCATCAGAGAAGCATGCGTCCTGTCTCAGGGTGAAGGTATATTCCGTATCACTCTTCATCTCGTAGCTCTCTGCCAGATCCGGAACAAGGTTGCCATCATCATCGACATCCATCAAGGTACTGTACACATGTTTCATAAGTACACCGGAAGTGGTATCCTGCTGTCCTGCCGGATCCAGGGTCACGACGTCAGAGGCCTGGGCAAAGACGATATCTGTCTTTGTGATATTTCCGCCTCCGGAGCTTTCCGCTGTCGCCTGAGTCTCACTGCCGCCTGCCGCCGCGGTCGTTGCCGCTGCATTGTTTCCGCCTCCGCACGCTGTCAGCACCATTGCTGCTCCGACAACGGCTGCCACCGATCTCGCTGCTGTTCTTTTTTTCATTCACATGCCCTCCTTCAAGTTATTTCTGTTTCGTCAGAGTGTTGTTGGTAATTCGTGAATGTAAATATTTACTATACCTATATATACACTCTTTTCTGAATTCCATGATTAAAGGATATCATTTTCTAATATTTTTGTCAATAAAGTTTTCCTTTCTGCGCATTTTTTGTTTAATTTGTTTATTTTATTTGGTTTCAGCAATTCTATAGCCATAATCTGTTTACAATTTGTTCAAAATTAACAAAGCGGGATTTCTGCTATGTATAGTAAATGCTAACACTTTCCGGTCTTCGTATCTTCAGATGGATCGTTTTATCCTTTATTTTCTCAAAAGGGCGGGATCAAAAAGATCCCGCCCCAAATTTCTCCGAATATTTATATTATCAGAAATTTATTAAACGATTTGAATGCTCCTGATTTCGCTGTATCTATTCTTCGTAATGGCAGTTACCAAGATAATGCTGTGCGCCTGCATGAAGAGTAAATCCCTTTAAGTCTGCGCGCACACCAACGTTATTCTCTTTGTAGTATAACGGACACCACGGAGATTCTTCATGAAGTACAAACTGGAGTTCTTTGTAAAGTTCCATACGTTTTGACTCTTCGCTCTCCCGCTGTGCAGAAAGGATCAGCTCATCAACCTTGTCATTTGAGAAGAATGCGCGGTTTCCGGTTGCACCATGATTTCCAGAATAGAATAACTGATAGGTACTTCCGTCCGGATCAAAGCTCGTGTTGGACCAGCCAAGAAGAAACATTTCGTGTTCGCCTGCATTTAAAGTATCAAGAAGGGCACCCCACTCATATGTGGAAATGTCAACCTTGATTCCTACATCCGCAAGCTGAGCCTGAAGAATCTGTGCAGAACGGGTACGGAGATCGCCATTTACAAAAATCGAGCATTCAAATCCATCCGGATATCCGGCTTCCGCTAACAATTCTTTCGCTTTTTCCGGATCATACGGATAAGCTTCCACTTCATCGGTCCATCCCGGGATTGCTGCATTGATATAGCTGTTTGCTACAAGACCGCGTCCTTCAATGATCGTGTCAACGAAGGCCTGCTTGTCAAGGGCGTAGTTGATAGCCTGACGGACTCTTTTATCAGAAAACTTTTCTTTCTGGGTGTTCATTCCCACGTAGTCAATACCTGTTGACGGCTGTGAAAGAAGTTTTACGTCAGGATTTGACTCTACATTTGCGCAGTCTGTCGGATCTACGCTCCAGACAACATCAATCTCTCCTGCTTCAAGAGCGATCGTGCGGGCACTTCCCTCCGGGATCACACGACAGGTAATAGAGGTTGCGATCGGCATCTCCCCCCAATAATTATCGTTTCTTACAAGAGTATAATGATCGTTTGGCACCCACTCTGTTACTTTAAATGGCCCTGATCCGAGAAGATTATCCACATCACCATATGAATCTCCCGCTTCCGTCACGGCTTTCTCTGAAAGGATACTCAGGTTGTGCTGTGTTACGATTGTTTTAAATGCTGCATACGGCTCTGTCAGTTTAATCGTTACCTCATGATCCCCATTTACGGTAACCTCCTCGATCTTTGAGGTATTCGACTTTGTCTTCGGCATTCCCTTCGCGCGATCCAGAGAAAATTTAACATCCTGAGCTGTCACCGGAGTGCCGTCCCAGAAGCAGGCATCCTCGCGGAGTTTAAACACATACTCCGTGTCGCTCTTCATCTCATAGCTTTCTGCCAGATCCGGAACCACCTTTCCTTCATTATCAACGTCCAAAAGCGTACTGTACGCATGTTTCATCAGCACACCCGAAGTCGTATCCTGTTGTCCCGCAGGATCAAGCGTAACAATATCCGACGCCTGACCGACAACGATATCTGTTTTTGTGATCTTCCCGCTTTCTGCACTCTCAGAAGCTGTCTGAGTCTCTCCTCCGGAAGAAGCACCTGTCGTAGGAGCTGTAGTGTTTCCACCTCCACAGGCTGTGAGCACCATTGCTGCCCCCATAAGTGCCGCCATCGACCTCGCTGCTGTTCGTTTTTTCATTCGCATATCCTCCCTCTTATTTTCAGACAGGTATCTCATTTACACTGTCCTTCTCAAAATTTATGAAATAAGAATATCACCATTTGTTACTTATTGTCAATTAAATTCGTTATTTCACGATTGTTTTGGTGATTTTGTATATTTTACTTCCTATTTTTCGACATTATGTACACGTGCAAGGAACATATGTCTTTATTGACTCGTAGAAGCAAAAAAGGCACTGAAAGCCGTTTCTGCTTAAGAAGCGACTTTCAATGCCTCAATTTGCTACAGCAGGTCCCAGTCTCTATCACATGTCTGAACTGCTGCTCTTATTTATCGTAACTGTTCACTGCATTCAAGCTTATGCTTTACTGCAATCAACGCAGCAGATGCGCAGACCTGCTGAATCATTACTTTTTATTTTACAACAAGATTTACGATCTTCTTCGGAACATAGATCTCCTTCACGATGTTTCCGGTGATCTTTCCTTCTACCGCAGCTTTACCTGCAGCGATCGCATCCTCTTTTGCGATGTCAGCCGGAACCATGATGACCGCTTTTACCTTACCGTTTACCTGTACGGCAACCTCGATCTCATCGTCCTTCATCGCTTCCTCATCGCACTCCGGCCAGGTTGCGTGGAATACGCTGTCTGTGCCTCCAAGCTCTCTCCAGAGCTCCTCGCCAAGGTGCGGAGTAAACGGAGCCAGTAAGATCACGAAGGTCTTTAAGGTCTCCTTATCGATTCCGCCCTCTTTCTTCGCAACATCTGTCAGCTTATTGCAGTACTCCATGAATCCGGATACGACCGTATTCAAGCTGAACTGGTTGAAACGTGTCTCGATATCGTAGACAAGTTTGTGGCGGAGTTTCACCATCTCCTTTGTCTCCTTGATATCTTTGTCCTTGCTGTCCATCACAAGGTTGTAGAAACGGTTTAAGAATCTGGATACGCCCTCGATTCCTCTGTCATCCCACTCGGCGTCGAGCTCCGGCGGTCCAACGAAGAGCTCGTACATTCTTAACGCATCACAACCGTAATCTCTTACGAGATCATCCGGGGAAACGACATTTCCTTTGGACTTACTCATCTTGATACCGTTCTTACCGGTGATCATGCCCTGATTGAACAGCTTCTTGAACGGCTCATCAAAGTCAATCACTCCGATATCATATAAGAACTTCGTGTAGAATCTGGAGTACAGGAGGTGAAGAACGGCATGCTCAACACCGCCGATATACATATCTACCGGAAGGTACTTGTCTGCTTTCTCTTTGGATACGAGTTCCTGATCGTTCTTGTTATCGACATAACGTAAGAAGTACCAGGAGGAACCAGCCCACTGAGGCATTGTGTTTGTCTCACGTTTTGCCGGAGCGCCACAGCACGGGCAGGTGGTGTTTACCCAGGAGTCGATCGCCGCAAGCGGGGACTCACCGGTACCGGTCGGCTGATAGCTCTCAACCTCCGGAAGTTTTAACGGAAGTTCATCTTCCGGAACCGGAACATTGCCGCACTTCGGGCAGTGAACGATCGGGATCGGCTCGCCCCAGTAACGCTGACGGGAGAATACCCAGTCACGGAGCTTGTAGTTGACAGTCTTTTTACCGATACCCATCTTCTCGATGATGTGCGGAGCTTCTTTCTTTAATACGGAGGATTCCATGCCGTTCCACTCGCCGGAGTTGATCATGGTTCCCTTCGCGTCTGTGTAAGCTTCTGTCATATTCTCGATCTCTTTGCCATCCTGAGCGATAACCTGGATGATCGGGAGACCGAATTTCTTTGCGAACTCGAAGTCACGGTCATCATGGGCCGGTACGCACATGATGGCACCGGTACCGTAGTCAGCAAGTACATAGTCGGAGAGCCAGATCGGAACCTCTTTGCCGTTTAACGGGTTGATGGCATAGGAGCCCGTAAATACGCCTGTCTTTTCCTTGCCCTGGAGACGGTCTACGTTGGACTTCATGGAAGCATCGAAGATGTACTTCTCTACTGCTTCTCTTGTCTCGTCTGTTGCCAGCTCTTTTGCGAGCTTGTGCTCCGGGGAGAGAACCATAAAGGTCGCGCCGTGGAGCGTATCCGGTCTTGTCGTGTAGACGGTGATCTTCTCATCACGTCCTTTAACCGGGAAATCCACCTCTGCACCGTAGGATTTACCGATCCAGTCTGTCTGCATCTTTTTAACCTTCTCCGGCCAGTCGAGCTTGTTGAGGTCATCTAAGAGACGGTCTGCGTACGCTGTGATCTTCAACATCCACTGGCGGAGGTTCTTCTTTGTAACCGGTGTACCGCAGCGCTCGCAGCAGCCGTTTACAACTTCCTCGTTCGCAAGGCCTGTCTTACAGGACGGGCACCAGTTGATCGGGAATTCCTTCTCGTATGCAAGACCTTTTTTGAACATCTGTACGAAGATCCACTGGGTCCATTTGTAGAAGGACGGATCTGTCGTGTTTACTTCCATATCCCAGTCATAGAGCGCTGCGATCTGGTTGATCTGGCGTTTGATATTTTTGATATTTGACGCTGTGGAGATTGCCGGATGAACGCCCATCTTGATCGCGTAGTTCTCAGCCGGAAGACCAAACGCGTCCCAGCCCATCGGGTGGATCACATATTTTCCCTTTAATAACTGATAACGGCTCCATACATCGGAGATTACATAACCTCTCCAGTGACCTACATGAAGTCCGCTGCCGGACGGATACGGGAACATATCCA
>ERZ837380.2935-NODE-2935-length-16999-cov-6.893768_pt1 | contig 16999 bp, 12 predicted proteins | sample MGYA00519685_ERZ837380 | MGnify/ENA primary metagenome ERZ837380 (study PRJEB31850, sample SAMEA3708817) | human gut metagenome | biome: human gut; feature: human-associated habitat; material: faeces | place: China | collected 2014 ...
CACACCAGTGACGTCGGTCACTGGTTCGCAGCGACATACTTTTCTAACAGCCCCAATGCATATTCTTTTACGCTTTTTTCTTCTTCCGGAACGGCCGTTTGGCCCACACACCCCTGCACCAGGCGGCGAAGCGGAGGCGGGTCTGCTCGCACCAGTCGAAAATGCGCTGGATGGCGAGGAACACCGTGGGGGTCATTACCAGCAGGGTAAACATGACCAGCCGCACTTCGTCCGTCCAGGTCCGCAGATCCAGGATATCTCCCAGCAGCGTAAAGCACAGGACGATGCCGGTCGCCATGGTCCACCACAGCAGCTTCCGGAACCAGTTGAAGGGCTTGCAGATCTGATACAGCACCAGCAGACCCACGAAGGACAGGATCGCCGCGCAGATGGTGGACACCTCGTCCTGGGGCAGGGCAAAGACCACCATGAACAGCTGACACAGCAGCACCACGAACACATTGGTCAGGCCCCCCGGGAAGGCCCGCCGCAGTACCTCTGGCAGGAACCGGCCCTTGACCCGGTCATACCGGGGCTCAAAGGTCAGGATAAAGGAGGGCACGCCAATGGTCATGGCGGAGATGACGGACAGATGGATGGGCTCCAGGGGGTAGGGCATTACCGTAAACAGGCTGATAATGGATAAGAACAGGGAGAATATGTTTTTCACCAGGAACAGGGAAGCTGCCCGCTGGATATTGTTGATGACCCGGCGGCCCTCGTTGACCACGCTGGGCATGGCGGAGAAATCCGAGTCCAGCAGCACCAGACTTGCCAGCTGACTGGCCGCCTCGGCCCCGCTGGCCATGGCTATGGCACAGTCCGCCTGCTTCATGGCAAGCAAATCATTCACGCCGTCGCCGGTCATGGCTACGGTGTGTTTTTTCTTTTGCAGGGCCTCGATCAGTGCCTTCTTCTGCTGAGGCGTTACCCGGCCGAATACGGTGTATTCGTCGGCGGCCTTCCGCAGCTGTTCCGGGGTTTCCAGGGTGGAGGCGTCCACGTACTTTTCACTGTTGGGAATTTCTGCCTGCTGGGCGATCATGCTCACCGTGGCGGGATTGTCGCCGGAGATCACCTTGACGGTGACTCCCTGCTGGGCAAAGTAGGCGAAGGTCTCCTTGGCGTTGGGCCGCAGCTTGCCTGTGAGCAGGGCCAGGGCAAGGGGCTCCAGTTTTTCGGGGTCCAGCTTTCCGGGGGCCAGAGGGCCGCCGTATTGGGCCAGCAGCAGCACCCGGTAGCCCTTGGCTGCCCAGTCGCCGATGTTCCATTTGTCTTCCCGATCCCCCAGCAGAAATTCCGGTGCGCCAAATACATAGCTGCCGCTGTTTTCGAATTCGCAGCCGCTCCACTTGTATTCCGAGGAGAAGGGCACCCGGTTGGTGCATTTCAGGTCGCTTTCCCCGGAGAACAGCTCTTGCATGGCTTTGGCCGTGGCGTTGTCCGGCTCGCCGGTGCCGTACATAGCAGTCAGGATGTCCTCCAGCTGCTCCGGCAGCAGGTCCGACAGGGGCAGAACGTTCTCCACCTCCATGTCCGGCTCGGTGATGGTGCCGGTCTTGTCCACGCAGAGCATATCCACCCGGGCCAGAGCCTCGATGCTGTTCATATCCTGCACCAGCACCCGGCTCTTGCTGAGCTTCTGGGCGGAGACCGCCAGGGCCACGCTGGTCAGCAGGTACAGTCCCTCGGGGATCATGCCAATGAGGGCCGCAACGGTGCCCTCAGTGCTCTCCCGCAGAGGCAGCTGCAAAACCACATATTCCTGCCGGAACAGGATAATGCCCACGGGCACCAGGACAATGCCCAGAAAGACGATCAGCCGGTCCAGGGACCGCATCATCTCGGATTTTTTGTTTTTGGGGTTGTACTTGGCCTCCCGGGCCAGGGCTGCCGCACCGCAGTTTTCGCCCACTGCCGTCAGCAGTACCCGGCCCCGGCCTGCCAGAACCACGCTGCCGGAATGGACCAGATCTCCGGGCTGCTTTTCTACGCTGTCCTCTTCGCCGGTGAGCAGGGATTCGTCTACGTACAGTGTGCCGGATTGGAGAATGCCGTCGCCGCAGATCTGGTCACCCTGGCCGAACTCCGCCAGGTCGTCCCGGACGATGTTCTCCGGGGGCACCTCCTGGACTTGCCCGTCCCGCACGACCTTCACAGGCCGCCGGGCCACCAGGGACAGCTTGTCCACCGCCCGTTTGGCGCGAATTTCCTGGAAAATGCCGATGACCGTATTGATCACCACCACACCCAGGAAGCCCATGTTCATAACCGTGGATTTTCCCACGATCAGCAGCACGGCCAATACAATGAACACCAGATTGAAAAATGTCAGGCTGTGCCGCAGAATGATTTCCTTTTCGCTGCGGCCGGAATCCGCCGGAAGCCCCGCACCCAGACCGGCTTCCAGATGCTCCTGGACCTGCTGGGCGGTCAGCCCGGTTTCCGGGGTGATAAGCGCTTTCTCTTCATCCATGGCGCTGCCTCCTTACGCTTCGAATTCCGGCAGGCCTGCTGCCCGCCGCCAGAGGATCAGAAGGCTGCCCTGGGCCACACTGACCCGGGCGGCCGAATCCGTAAAATGATTGCTGACCCCCAGGGGAAAGCCGCTGGTCAGCGTTCCGTTCTTTAAGGAATAGTACAGCCCTTCTATATTCACGCCCTGGGCATCCGGCCCCATGCAGAACACGGAGATGTCCCCCTGCTTTCCGCCGGGAAAGCGCAGCGCACCGTTTCGGATCACCGTGGCACAAAAATCCCTCCCGATGAGGATGCCCCGGGCATCCCGGTCCGCCAGGTATTGCAGGGCCTGATAGTTGGCCACCGTGTGGTCCAGCCGCACCCCGTCCAGGCCGCCGTAGAGCAAAAAGCGGTCATAGCCCTTGGACAGCCCCAGTTTCACGGCCAGCATGGAGTCCGTGTCGTCCTTTTCCACCGGGAAGACCTCTGCCCCCGTGGGGATATAGTTCAGGGAATCAAAGTCCCCGATGATGGCATTGGGCGTCACACCCAGGCTTTCCATATGCTTCAAGCCGCCGTCGGCGGCAATGAGATAGTCTTTCTCCGTCAGCGGTACCGCCAGACCGTCAAACCCCGCCGCACAGAAGATCACACATTCCTTCACAAAGGCCACTCCTTCCCATACTCTCTATAAGTTTACCATATTTTCCCGGAAAGAAAAACAGTCAAAATGTAAAAATTGCGGGAAATTGCCGTTACAGGATCCCCTTGTCCACTGTTTTCTCTGCGAACACCAGGTTCACCGCTGTCCCCAGGGCGGCACAAAGGGCGCCGAGCATCAGCATGGCGTTCACGCCCAGGGTGTCGATGAGGCGGCCGCCCAGGGGGGCGGCAAGGACGTTGGCCAGGGTATAGGCGGCGGTGAAATAGGCCTGCCCCTTCACGGCATCCTGTGGCTCCATAATTGCGTTTACATAATATACGGACGCAATGGCGATCAGCGCCCAGGCACCAATCTGGGTGGCCTGGAAGATGTAGTACACCGTCACATTGGGGGCCAGCCAGGAGCCGGCGGCCTTCAGCAGGAAGAAGAAGCCCGTGACCTTGATGTAGAAGCCGCTGCTCTTTTTGCGCAGCATGTGGGTAAAGAGGAGCATGGTGGGAATTTCCGACAGGGCTGCAATGGCCATGGAAAGGCCCATGTGGCTGCTGTCCCCGCCCTTGGTGCGGATGATCTGGAGGGTGAAGCTGTTCAAAAAGACATGGCTGATGTAGAGCAGGATGCAGCCTGCAAGCACTCCGGTGAACCGCGGATATTTCCGGAAGAAGGCCAGGCCGTCTGCGCCCTTGGCTTCACTGTCACTCCGAGGGGCCCGCTGGGCGGGGTAAAGCACCAGGGAGAGAATGAACACCCCGGTGAGCAGCACAATGGCCCAGGGCACCGGCCGCCCGCCCTGGGCTGCCGTCATGCGGCCCAGCACCAGGCATACCAGAGCGTAGGTCACGGAGCTGACGCTTTTGGACACACCGTAGTTGAGCTTACAGCCGCAATTGATGCTGGTGACCCCCAGGCCGTTGACCAGAGGGGTCTGCAATTGCAGCAGGGAAAGGCAGCCGCCGTAGAATAAAAGGGAGGCAACCTTATTTTTGTGGAAAACCAGCAGCCCCAGTGCCGAAAGCATCCAAAGGGCGGCTATGGCCAGATTGATGGCCTTCAGATTGGGACTGGTCTCCCGGTCTGCGTAGCTTGCGGCCAATGGCTGCAAAAGGGCAGACAAAAGCCCCGCCAGGGCGATGAGAACGCCAATGGCCCCGCTGGAAAAGCCCATTTCCAGCAGATACAGGTTTACATAGGCGGCAATGGCCGCATAAGACGCCCAGTAAGCGCCGTGAATCAGCCCGTACCGGGCGGTCAGATGATCCGTCATGAGACATAAGGCTCCTCTTTCTTGAATACGCTTATCATAGCACATAGAAAAAATTTTGCAATTTCTAAATTTTCCTCAAAAACGTGGAAAAACAGATTTTCGAACATGAAGGGGCCCGATTTTGGGCACATCCGTTGAAAATGAACAAAACCCCCCCTGGGGGGATAGGGAATCCCATGTGAAATGTGGCGGATTCGCCGATTGACAATCTTGTTTTCTATTGGTAGAATATTATCGATACAGTATGGGTTCGGCAATACCAGTGTATCAACAGGAAAGAATTACTTAATTAGGAGGAAATCACATTGAAGGATTGGGCATATCTGACCACTGTCGAAGAGATGGAAGCGGCCACCGATTCTCTGCTGGAAAACGGCAAGAAGGTCGGCGCTGATTCCTGGCAGCAGCGTGTCAAAAACCAGACCCCCCACTGCGGCTTCGGCGAGAAGGGTACCTGCTGCCGTATCTGCTCCATGGGCCCCTGCCGCATCACTCCCAAGGCTCCCCGCGGTATCTGCGGCTGCGATGTTCACGGCATTGTCGGCCGTAACTTCCTGCGCTTTACCGCCGGTGGCTCTGCCACCCACTCCGACCACGGCCGTGAGATCATGCATACCCTGCACCAGGCCAAGGAAGGCGGCAACTACCAGGTCAAGGATCCTGAGAAGCTGATCCGCATCGCCAAGGAATGGGGCGTGGAGACCGAGGGCAAGGACATCTACGATCTGGCTCACGAAATGGCTGAGATCGGCCTGATGGAATACGGCAAGCCCTTCGGCGTCCAGAAGTTCCTGAAGCGTGCTCCCGAGCATACCCAGCAGCTGTGGCATGAGGCCGGCATCGAGCCCCGGGCTATTGACCGGGAAGTTGCCACCGCTCTGCATATGACCCACATGGGCAACAGCTCCCTGCCGGAGGCTCTGGTCCGCCAGGCTCTGCGCTGCGGCCTGTCTGACGGCTGGGGCGGCTCCATGATGGGCACCGAGTTCTCCGACGTTCTGTTCGGCACTCCCAAGCCCGTGGACTCCACCGCCAACATCGGCGTTATGGAGAAGGACAATGTCAACATCGTTGTTCACGGCCACGATCCCTCCCTGTCTGAAATGATCGTTTACTACGCCAACGATCCTGAGATGATCGCTCTGGCCAAGAGCGTTGGCGCCAAGGGCATCACCATTTCCGGCGTGTGCTGCACCGCCAACGAAGTGGCCATGCGTCACGGCATCCCCATGGCCGGTAACTTCCTGAGCCAGGAGAACGTGGTTCTCACCGGCGCCTGCGAAGCCATTGTTGTAGACGTGCAGTGCATCTTCCCCGCACTGGGACCCCTCTCCAAGTGCTTCCACACCAAGTTCATCACCACCTCTCCCATCTGCCGGATGCCCGACTCCGAGTTCATCCAGTTCTCTGCCGAGAACGCCGGTGACAACGCCAAGGCGATCGTCAAGATGGCCATTGAGAACTTCAAGAACCGGAAGCCCGAGCTGGTGAACATCCCCAACCAGGTCCAGAAGACCCGCGTGGGCTACTCCCTGGAGGCCATCAAGAAGGTCCTGGACGGCGTTGCCAACTCCCAGGTTGACGAGTTCGGCACCACCAAGCCCCTGCTGGAGTGCATCACCTCCGGTGTTCTCCGTGGCGCTGTGGCTCTGGTCGGCTGCAACAACCCCAAGGTCCGTCCTGACACCGCCCACATCGAGCTCATGAAGAAGATGCTGGAAAACGACATCATCTGCATCGTTTCCGGCTGCTCCGCCCAGGCTGCCGCCAAGGCAGGTCTCATGGATCCCGTACAGGCCAAGGAATACTGCGGCGCGGGTCTGAAGCGTGTTTGCGAGCTGGCTGGCATTCCTCCCGTTCTGCACATGGGCTCCTGCGTGGACATCACCCGTATGCTGCTCCTGGCTTCCCAGCTGGCCAAGGACTCCGGCCTGAACATTTCTCAGCTGCCTGTTGTGGGCTGCGCTCCCGAATGGATGTCTGAGAAGGCCGTTTCCATCGGCAACTACGTTGTCTCCACCGGCCTGGATACCTACCTGGGCGTGGATCCCTACGTTTCCGGTTCCTCCGAGATCTGTGACCTGCTCTGCGGCGAAGACGGCATCAACAAGTGGGTTGAGGCCAAGTACATCGTGGAGAAGGACATCGACAAGATGGGCGACATGATGATTGCCCGCATCGAAGAGAAGCGCGCTGCTCTGGGCATCTAACATATGAAACTAGCTATCACCGGCAAGGGCGGTGTCGGAAAAACCACCCTTGCCTCCACCCTGGCCCGGCTCTATGCCGACGAAGGACGCACTGTCCTTGCCGCCGACGTAGACCCGGATGCCAACCTGGGACTGGCCTTAGGCCTGAGCCAGGAGGAAGTGGATTCCATTGTCCCCATCAGCAAAATGCGCACCCTGGTGGAAGAGCGCACCGGAGCTACCGATGCCAACCGGTTCTATAAGCTGAACCCCTACGTGGCCGACATCCCCGAGAAGTACTCCAAGGACATCAACGGCGTGAAGCTGCTGGTCATGGGTACGGTGGATGTGGGCGGCTCCGGCTGTGTATGCCCGGAGCACGTGATGCTCAAATCCATCCTGGCCGCCCTGACCTTCCGCAAGGGCGATGTGGTCATTATGGATATGGAGGCCGGTCTGGAGCACCTGGGCCGGGGCACCGCTTCCAATATGGACCAGTTTATCGTGGTCATTGAGCCGGGTGCCCGCAGTGTCCAGACCTACCGCAATGTGAAGCGGCTGGCCAAGGATCTGGGGGTCAAGCAGGTTCGTGTGGTGGCCAATAAGGTCCGGGACGAAAGTGATGAGGCTTTTGTCCGTGAGACCATCCCGGCAGAGGATCTGCTGGGCTGCATTCACTATAACCCGGATGTTATCAACGCGGACCGTCAGGGCAAATCCCCCTACGATTTTAGCCCCCAGGCCATTGATGAGATCCGCCAAATCAAAGCGATTCTGGATCGTGAAGAAAATTAGGAGGAAATACCGTGACTTTATTTGAAAGAGTTTTCGGCGGCAACGACGCTGTCTACGGCCTGACCGAGGCAGCTGTCAACAATGCCATCGCACAGTACGGTGAGGGCCAGGCCGTGTCCTTCCCCGGCACCGCATATTCTCTGCCCTGCTACTACGGCGTCACCGGCGTCAAGGTCGAGACCCTTGGTCAGCTGAAGGAAGCCCTGGGCGTTGTCAAGGGCCTGATGACCCGCAACAACCGCCTGAACGATGCCTTCATGTCCGGCGTTGCCACCGCTCTGTGCGCAGAATTCATCGAGGTTCTGAAGTACATCGGCAATGACGCTCCCTACGAGGCTCCCTGCTACGGCCATCTGCCCGATGCCGTTGTCCGTTCTCTGGGTGTTCCCCTGGTTACCGGCGACATCCCCGGTGTTCCCGTTATCCTGGGCACCGCTCCTACCGCTGACGAGGCCGTTGCTCTGGTCAAGAGCTATCAGAGCCAGGGCATGCTGGTCACTCTGGTGGGCGGCATCATCGATCAGCTCCAGGAGAAGGAGTACAAGACCGGCGACAACGTCCGCGTCATCCCCCTGGGCAAGGATGTCACCTCCGTCATCCATGTTGTCTCCGTGGCCGTCCGTGCCGCTCTGATCTTCGGCAACATCCAGCCCGGTGACGCTGCCGGCCTGATGAAGTACACCATGGAGCGTGTGCCCGCTTTCGTCAACGCCTTCGCTCCCCTGGACGATGTGATCGTTGCCTGCGGCGCCGGCGCCATTGCTCTGGGCTTCCCCGTTATCACCAACGAGCAGGAGAACATCTTCCGTGTTCCCAAGAGCCTGATCGTGCAGCCCGATGTTGAGAAGTTCAACGCCACCTCTCTGGAGGCCCGGGACATCAAGATCAAGATCACCAATATCGACATCCCTGTTTCCTTCGCTTCCGCTTTCGAGGGCGAGATCATCCGCCGTCCCGATATGCAGGTGGAGGTTGACGGCTCCCGTGTGGACTGCTTCGAGCTGGTGCACACCAAGGAAGCCGCCGAGATCGAGGACCACAAGATCACCGTCATCGGACCGGAAATCGACGAGATCCCCGTGGGCTCCAAGATCTCCATGTCCTACACCGTGGACGTGGCCGGCAAGGCCATGCAGCCCGACTTCGAGTCCGTTATGGAGCGGAAGTTCCACTCCTATCTGAACTGCATCGAGGGTGTGATGCACACCGGTCAGCGTGACATGATCCGTATCCGTATCAGCAAGGCCGACTTTGAGGCGGGCTTCAAGTTCCGTCACATCGGCGAGGTGCTGTACGCCAAGGTCAAGAGCGAGTTCGAGGCCGTTGTGGACAAGTGCCAGGTCACCATCGTTGTGGACGCCGAGAAGAACAAGGAGCTGCGCGCTGCCGCCAACGCCGTGTTCAACAAGCGTGACGACCGCCTGAAGTCCATGACTGACGAGTCCGTGCCCGTATACTACACCTGCATCATGTGCCAGGCATTCTCCCCCAGCCACGTATGTATCGTTACCCCCGAGCGTCTGGGCCTGTGCGGTGCCGTGTCCTGGCTGGATGCCAAGGCCACCAATGAGCTGGATCCCACCGGTCCTTGCCAGATCGTTCCCAAGGAGCACTGCATCGACGAGAAGCTGGGCCGCTACGAAGACGTGGACGAGGCTGTTGCCAAGTACTCTCACGGTGCTCTGGAGCACGTGACCCTGTACTCCCTGTTCCAGGATCCCATGACCTCCTGCGGCTGCTTCGAGTGTATCTGCGGCGTGGAGCCTGTCTCCATGGGCGTTGTCATCACCTGCCGTGAGCACGCCGGCATGACCCCCCTGGGCATGACCTTCTCCGAGATGGCCTCCATGACCGGCGGCGGCGTTCAGACCCCCGGCTTCATGGGCCACGGCAAGCAGTTCATCTCCTCCAAGAAGTTTATCGCAGCCGAAGGCGGCCCCGGCCGTATCGTCTGGATGCCCAAGGAGCTGAAGGATCAGGTCCGCGAGCGCTTGGATGCCACTGCCAAGGAGATGTACGGCGTGGATAACTTCACCGACATGATCGCCGATGAGACCGTCTGCACCGAGGATCCGGAAGAGCTGATGAACTTCCTGGCCGAAAAGGGCCACCCCGTTCTCAGCATGGAGCCCTTCGATATGTAAACAGATTTCCCGCCCGGGCAAAAGCCCGGGCGGGATTTATCATGTGCGATTACTTTTATGACAATGGGGCCAGGCTCACGCCTGACCCCAACATTTATTATAGAACCTTACTTTTCGCCGTCCGCTTCGGCGTTATCCTGCGGCAGGATAGGATCTACAGACCCAGGATGGTTTTTGCGAACAGGAAGTACACCAGCAGGGACAGCGCGTCCACAATGGTGGTGATGAAGGGCGAGGCCATGACCGCCGGGTCGAAGCCCAGGCGCTTGGCAAGCAGGGGCAGGGTGCAGCCCACCATCTTGGCCATGACTACGGTGACACCCAGAGCCAGGCAGATGACCAGGTCTACGCTTAGGCTGATGCTTTCGTTGTGCATCAGCAGCCGGTCAACCAGCAGCACCTTCAGGAAGCAAACTGCTGCCAGGGAAATGCCGCAGAGCACGGCCGTGCGGACTTCCTTCCACAGCACGGTGAATACGTCGCTCAGCTCCAACTCGTCCAGACTCAGGGCACGGATGACGGTGACGGAGGACTGGGAGCCGCAGTTGCCGCCGGTATCCATCAGCATGGGAATGAAGGCGGTCAGAGCGGGCAGCAGGGCCAGGGCGCTTTCAAAGGAGGAAATGATCATACCCGTGAAGGTGGCAGAGACCATCAGCAGCATTAGCCAGGGGATGCGGTGCTTATACAGGTCGAAGGGGGTGCTCTTCAGGTAGCTCTTTTCGGAAGGGGTCATAGCGGCCATGATTTCCATGTCCTCTGTGGCCTCTTCTTCCATAACGTCCATGGCGTCATCGAAGGTGACGATACCCACCATGCGCTTTTCCGTGTCCACCACGGGCAGGGCCAGGAAGTTATATTTGGAGAACATCTTGGCGACCTCTTCCTGGTCGTCCTGGGTTGTCACGGAGATGACGTTTTCCGTCATGATCTCCTTGATCTCCGTGTCGTCGCTCTCTGCCAGCAGCAGGTCCTTCACGGTGACGATGCCCTGCAGGGTTCTGTCTGCGGAGAGCACATAGCAGGTGTAAATGGTCTCCTTGTCCACGCCCTGGCGGCGGATGCGGAGAATGGATTCCTCCACGGTCATATCCAGCCGCAGGGACACATATTCCATGGTCATCAGGGCCCCGGCGGAGTTTTCGGGGTAGCGCAGGATCTGGTTGATGGAGCTGCGCATTTCGGGGTCTGCCTGGGTGAGAATACGCCGGACCACGTTGGCAGGCATTTCCTCTACCAGGTCTGCCGCGTCGTCCACATACAGCTCATCCAGAACTTCCCGCAGCTCATTGTCCGAGAAGCCCTGGATCAGCAGCTGCTGGGCCTCGGGCTCCATTTCTACAAAGGTTTCCGCCGCCTGCTCCTTGGGAAGCAGCCGGAACATGACGGGGATCTGCTTTTCCTCCAGCCCGTCAAAAAGTCCGGCCACGTCGCTGGGGTTCATGGTGACCAGAATGTCCCGCAGAGAGGCGTATTTCTTTTCGTCCAGCATTTTCAGCAGGGCTTTTTCCACAATTTCAAAACGTTCTGCCATAGTTGACCTCCAATATTCAAAAATATTGGCGCAAAGCAGAGTCCGCTGCCCGCCAGGATGCGGGCGCGCGTCTACTTCGGCCGGGTATATTGCCGCTTCCGCCGGCATCCATGGGTATCCCTCCTTGTGGTTTCAAATCGTGCGAAAGGCAAGCGCATGTCATTCCGAGCCAGTGCACACACTGGCGTGGGAATCCCCCGGATTTTCAAACATCTCATAGATCCGGGTTTTCCCGTCTAACTGGGGGATTGCCACACCGGTGACATCGGTCACCGGTTCGCAATGACAGCGTGACGTGATTTCATAGCCCAATACGCACATATGCCTTTATTGTATCCCTCGGAAAGCCAAAAGTCAACCTTGACAGTGGATTTTCGGCGGGAGTTTTCGCTTTTTTGGACTGGACATAATCGAAAAATGCAACTATAATATTCTTAATATACCCCGATATAATGCGTTCACCGGCCACCGGGAGCTTGCCTGCCGGAGCTGGTTTTTGAAAGGAAAGAAACGATCATGATGCCAAGAAAGAGCCATGGCTTTACATTGTTGGAGATGCTGATTGTTGTGGCCATCATTACGGTGCTGGTTGCCACTGCGATTCCGATTTTTGCCAATCAGCTGGAGAAAAGCCGGGAGGCGGCAGACCTTGCCAATGTGCGCAGCGCTTATGCAGTGGTTCTGTCCAATGCGATGCTGGGATATGAGGATCCCGACGATATCGAGAAAGTTGTGCAGCTGCAGCAGAAGCAGGACGGCTTTCAGGGCTTTCAGGATATCACCATCGGTGATGTTTCAGACAAGGACAAGGCGCGCTGGATTGGCAATCCTGAAGGAAACGGAACCTGCACCGTGCGATACCTCCTGGAGGAGAACAAGGTCATATTGGACTGGACGGGCGAGTATCCATACCTGCGGAATGAGGATTTTTTCTCGTATACAAAGGACGCAGTGGGCAGTATGAACAAAGGGCAGCATTACTACCGGTTTGATTCCGGATACAAAAAACCGAACTCCTATGTGTCGAAGATCTACAATATGCTCCCCTCGGACAGTCTGCTGCAGCAGGGAACCTGGGCTTTCATGCGTGGAAGCAACCCGGTGAAAGATAAGGACGGCTATTTCGTCTGGACCTCCTATGACCAGAATGAACTTCAAGATGGCAAGGATTACCCGGTCATCATTCTGGATGAGAGCACCGGAAAGTATTATGTAAATACTGCGACTGCGATATACTATGACAACTGTTATAAAATCGGAGGCGATATTCCAAGCATAGGCACAACGAAAACCATGAATCAAAAGCTGAAAGGCCAGAAAGCTTATGCTTCCATAGACGCCGCCTATCGGGCCTATTTGCAGGCAGCGAAGTGAAAGAGACACGAAAGGGAAATAAAATGATTCGTGTTGCAGAAGAGCGGGATGTAGTTCCCATTTTGGACATTTATGCACCCTATGTCCGCGGGACAACGATTACCTTTGAGTACGAGGTCCCAACGCCGGAGGCCTTCCTGGCCAGATTCGAAGGCATTACCCGGGACTTTCCATGGCTTGTCTGGGAGGAGGCGGGAGCCGTTTTGGGCTATGCCTATGCCAGCCGCCCCTTTGAGCGGGCGGCCTATGCCTGGTGCGCGGAACCCTCCATCTATCTGCATCCCGATGCCCGGGGCCGCGGCATTGGCAGGCAGCTCTATGCCGCGCTGGAGGCACTGCTGTCGCAGATGGGCTATGCGGTGAGCTTTGCCATCATCACGGGAGAAAACGAAGCATCCTTGGCCTTTCACCGGGCGCTGGGCTATGAAAAATGCGCCGAAATGGTAAAATGCGGGCTGAAATTCGGCCGGTGGCTGGATGTCGATTGGTTGGAAAAACGGCTGGATTCAGTCGAAATTCCCAGGAATCCCCCGATTGCATGGAGAGATTTTAGAAAAGATGCCCAAAGAATTGAGAATATTTTAGGCAAAATGTCACTTTCGGAATCGGAAAAAGTATGATATGTTATGCGTGGAAGAAAATACGATTTTTTGACCAATCGTCTTCCGTTTTCCCTTTGTATTTTCAAATGACAATATGAGGAGCTGTGACCATGTATTTTCAGAAAAAACGCTGCATCGCCATGCTTCTGGCCGGTGGCCAGGGCAGCCGACTCAAGGTCTTGACGGAAAAGACCGCGAAGCCCGCCGTTCCCTTCGGCGGAAAATACCGCATTATTGATTTTCCTCTGTCCAACTGCGTCAACTCCGGCATCGATACCGTGGGCATCCTGACCCAGTATCAGCCCTTGGAGCTGAATGAATACATCGGCAACGGCCAGCCCTGGAATCTGAACAAGACCCATTCCTGCGCCCAGGTTCTGCCCCCTTATGAGCGCCACGACAAGAAGAGCAGCTGGTACAAGGGCACGGCCAACGCCATTTACCAGAATATCGACTTTATCGACCGGTACGACCCCGACTATGTGGTCATCCTCTCCGGTGACCATATCTATAAGATGGACTATGCCGCCATGGTGGAGTACCATGAGAAACACAATGCCTCCTGCACCATTGCCGTGCGCAATGTGCCCCTGGCAGAGGCCTCCCGGTTCGGCATCCTGAATACCAACCCGGATATGTCCATCTATGAGTTCGAGGAGAAGCCCGCCCGGCCCAAGTCCACCAATGCCTCCATGGGCATCTACGTCTTCAATTGGAGCGTGCTGAAGGCTGCCCTCATGGAAGACGAGGACGACCCCAAGTCCTCCAACGACTTCGGCAAGAACATCATCCCCAACCTGCTAAACCAGGGCCACAAGATGATGGCCTATCCCTTTGACGGCTACTGGAAAGACGTGGGAACCATCCAGTCTTTGTGGGAAGCCAACATGGATTTGCTGGGCAAGGAGCCGGTATTCAACATCCGGGGCGAGCGGTTTAAGATCTACGCCCGGAACAGTGCCATGCCCTCCTCCTTTATCGCCGCCACTGCTACCACCGTCAACTGCTTCATCGCCGAGGGCTGTGAGGTAGAGGGCGAGGTTCGCCACAGTGTGATTTCCGTGGGCTGCAAGATCGGTGCCGGTGCTGTGGTAGAAGACAGCGTGGTCATGCCCGGTGTTGTGGTAGAGCCTGGTGCCATCGTGCGCCACGCCATTCTGGGTGAAAACAGCCGTGTCTGCAAGAATGCCGTTGTAGGCGGTGCTTACGCCCCCGGTGAGGAAATGCTGATCAGCGTCACCTCCAAGGGTGCCGTGGTGGAAGAAAACGCCGTGCTTCGGCCCGGCGACATGATGTAAGGAGGCGTGACGCTATGAACGCAATGGGTATTATCTTCACCAATGACGCCAACATCGGAGAGCTGACCGCCAAGCGGTCCATTGCCTCCATTCCCTTTGGCGGCCGTTACCGCCAGGTGGACTTCGGCCTGACCAACCTGAGCTGGGCCGGTGTACACCACGTGGCCATGATCTCCCGGTTCAACTACCAGTCCCTGATGGACCACATCGGCGACGGCGAGGAGTGGGGCCTGGAGCTGGGCGAGGGCGGCCTGCAATACATCACCCCCTACTCCACCTCCGAGACCCACAGCTACCGGGGCAAGCTGGAATCTTTGAACAACGCCATGGCCTTCCTGGAATACAGCGAGGAAGACGAGTATGTATTCCTGGTAGACTCTGCCGTGATCTCCAATATCGACCTGAAACGGGTGCTGGCCGAGCACATCCAGAGCGGCAAGGATATCACCATGGTGGTCAAGTCCGGCATTGCCAACAATAAGAAGGTTCTGGACCTGGCCGTGACTCTGGACGAAAATAAGGAGATCAACGATATTGTGGTCGACTACGCCGCAGGCCCCGAGTATCTGGCCTCTATGGATATCTTCGTCACCACCAAGAAGTGGCTGATCTCCATGGTCCGGGAGCGCATTGCCCATAACTTCTTCCACATGGACCGGGACCTGATCCTGGGCGGCTGGAATTCCGGCAAGGTCAGCGTCAACGCCTATGAGTTCGAGGGCGTGGCGCTGTACAACGACAGTGTGGAGGAGTACTTCAAGAACTCCATGGCACTGCTGAAGCCCGATGTCCACAAGTCCATTTTTGACCGGAAGCATCCCATCTATACCAAGGTCCGGGACCGCGTGCCTGCCTACTATGGCGAGGAGAGCAGCATTGACAACTGCATGGTGGCCGACGGCTGCATGCTGGAGGGCTCCGCCAAGGATTCCATCCTGTTCCGCCAGGTCACTCTGGCACCGGGGGCCCATGTGGAGGACTGCGTCATCATGAACGATACCACCATCGGTGAGGGCGCGGAGCTGAAAAACGTCATCCTGGATAAAAACGTCACCGTCCGGCCCGGGGCCAAGCTCATCGGCACCCGGAACAACCCGATCGTCATCAAGCGGGGGGATACTGTATGAAAATTGCCATCTGCGCTTCGGAAGCAGCGCCCTATGCCAAATCCGGCGGCCTGGGCGATGTGATGGAGGCCCTGCCCAAGGCACTGGCCGCCATCGAGGGCAATGAAGTTGCCCTGTTCCTGCCATATTACAACAAGATCAAAACCAATACCGCCATTTTGGTAGAGAAGGTCGCCCAGTTCCGGGTGCAGATGGGCTGGCGGCAGCAGTTCGCCGGCCTGATGAAGCTGACCACCGCCCCCGGGGGTGTCACCGTCTACTTCATCGACAACGACTATTATTTCGGAACCCGCACAGGGGCTATTTACGGCGACATGGACGACGGCGAGCGCTTCGCCTACTTCTCCAAGGCCTGCCTGGATGCCATGGTGGCTCTGGAGACGGCTCCCAATATCATCCAGTGCAACGACTGGCAGACCGGCCTCATCCCTGTGTATCTCAAGGCCTGCTACCATGATGGGATTTTGAAAAAGACCCGGTGTATGTATACCATTCACAACATCGAGTATCAGGGCTGGGCCAACGGCAATTTCTTTGACGATACCTTGGGGCTTCCCTGGGAGTACCGGGGCTGCATGGATATGAACGGCTCCGTGAACATGATGAAGGGCGCTATTGAGACGGCGGACCTGGTGACCACCGTGTCCGAGACCTATGCCCGGGAGCTCATGTACCCCTACTATGCCCACGGCCTGGACGGCATCCTGGCCCGGAATGCCTGGAAGCTCACCGGCATCACCAACGGCATCGATACCGCGATTTTCAACCCCGAGACAGACCCCGCCCTGCCGGACCACTACTCCGCCGCAGCCATCCAGCCCGGAAAGGCCCGCTGCAAGCAGGCCCTGCAAAAGGAGCTGGGCCTGCCGCAGGACCCGGACATCCCCATGATGGTCATGGTCACCCGCTTTGCAGGCCACAAGGGCCTGGACCTGCTGTGCTATATCGCCCGGCGGCTTCTGTGGGAGGAGAATGTCCAGCTGGTGGTGGTTGGCACCGGCGAAGCCCAGTATGAGAACTTCTTCCGGGACCTGCAGCGGCAGTTCCCCGAGCAGGTATCCGCCCAGATCACCTTTAATGTGGCTCTGGCTTCCCGGGTTTATGGGGGAGGCGACATCTATCTGATGCCCTCCAAGAGCGAGCCCTGCGGCCTGAGCCAGATGAATGCCATGCGCTACGGCACGGTCCCCGTGGTCCACGCCACCGGCGGCCTGAAGGATACTGTGCCACCCTGCGATGAGTTCGGCAAGGAGGGCCTGGGCTTTACCTTCCAGAGCTACAATGCCGATGACTTCTATGCCTCTCTGCGCCGCTGCCTGGTGCTGTACCATTCCAACCGGGAAGCCTTCGCCCAGCTGCAAAAGCGGGACATGGAGCAGGATTTCAGCTGGAATGTCCCTGCGAGAAAGTATATGGAGCAGTTCCAGAATATGCTGGCCTGGTAAAATACCAACTTTTTCAGGCGGAAACCATATTGGTTTCCGCCTGAATTTATGAGAGACTGAGAAAATGCCTTCCCCTGGGGGAAGGTGGCCCGCCGTAGGCGGG
>ERZ837380.2944-NODE-2944-length-16960-cov-5.007098_pt1 | contig 16960 bp, 17 predicted proteins | sample MGYA00519685_ERZ837380 | MGnify/ENA primary metagenome ERZ837380 (study PRJEB31850, sample SAMEA3708817) | human gut metagenome | biome: human gut; feature: human-associated habitat; material: faeces | place: China | collected 2014 ...
ATTTCTGTCAATCAGAGACCCAGACCGGCCTTCTTCGTGACCTTTGTGCTCTCCAGCACCACAGCCAGCACCATGCCGATGGCAATACCGGCCACGCCCTGCACAATGTTGCCGGGAATGCTGGCCGCTGCGGCCAGACCCTTTCCCAAAATCGTGGAGGCGTAGGCGAAATAGCCCAGCACCATAATGACCTCGCCCACAATGCCGCTGACCAGCATGGCGTTCTTGCCGCGGCCCAACGCTCTGAAAATCAGCGCGGCGGCAATGGCGTCCACCGCCTTAATGACCAGCGTGCCAGGGGCATAATGAGCCCAGCAGGTCCACCAGCATGGAACCGATACCGGCAGCGGCGCCGCCGTACCACGGGCCCAACAGCCAGCCGGAGAGCAGCACGAAGCAGTCGCCCAGATTGACATACCCGCTCATGGGAGAGGGAATCTGAATGATGCTGGTGGCCACATACACCAATGCTGCCATCAGGGCGCTGAGAACTAACTTCTTAACTTTCTGATCCTTCATCACAATCACCTGTTCCGGCGCGTTGCGCCTGTTATTATTGACAGTATACCGCATATTGATATTATCTCAATATTCAGAATTTGCAAAAATAATAAGGTCAGATAAAAATACAACCTATCGCTCGTTCCTTTTGGTAACGTTGGGGGAGAAAAATCACCCAAGAAAATGCAAAATAATATAAAAAAAGGAACGTCCAGCGGACGTTCCTCTCATTGGCTTATTAACCGATCTTGTTGAGCTTCAGGGTCATAGCGCTCTTGCGGTGAGCAGCCGTGTTCTTGTGCAGAACGCCCTTAGCGACAGCCTGATCGACCTTCTTGACCGCGACCTTGTAAGCGCCATCGGCCTCGGTGCGATTGCCTTCAGCGGCAGCCGCCTCGAACTTCTTGATGGCAGTCTTCAGATCGGACTTCGTAGCCTTATTGCGCGCGTTGCGGACCTCACCGATGAGGACACGCTTCTTGGCAGACTTGATATTCGGCAAACCAAACACCTCCTCCTGGCATTTCTTGGCGCGGTTTCATAATTTCCACCGTGCAGAATGATATTTTAGCAGAGAAGTCCAGAAAAAGCAAGCCTTTTTTTAATATTTCTATATTTTTTTGTATAACGCGAATATCTCCGCAAATGCTACCCTTAATACCACAAGATTTTGTGTCAGGAGGGCAAAATGTTTACAAAACGGACGGATCTGGCAATCGAGGCCCACGAGCTGTGGCAGGAATCCGCCGGGAAAACCACCCGGCTGGCAGGCGTAAAGGCCACGGAGAAGAAAATACAGGGATATCCGGTCACACAGGTGGATATTCTGGACCGGGAGGGGGAGGCCGCACTGGGAAAGCCTGCGGGCAGCTACCGCACCCTTGACCTCACCGCCTTCTGGCAGAGGGGGGATGGGTTTTTCGACCGGGCGGTGCGGGCCGTGGGGCAGCAAGTCAAGGAGCTGACCCCGGACAGCGGTCCAGTGCTGGTGGTGGGCCTTGGAAACCGGGCCATGACGCCGGACGCCGTCGGCCCGCTGGCGGCGGACAGCATCCTCATCACCCGCCATCTCATCGACGCTATGCCCCAGCACTTTTCCGGGTTCCGCCCGGTGGCGGCCCTGCGGCCGGGGGTGTTGGGGACCACCGGCGTGGAATCTGCAGAGGCGGTGCGGGGACTGGTGGACCGGCTCCATCCGTCGGCGGTCATCGCCGTGGACGCGCTGGCCTCCCGCCGGGTGGGGCGGGTGTGCTGTACCGTCCAGTTCAGCGACACCGGCATCATCCCCGGCAGCGGCGTAGGCAATCACCGCTCCGCCCTGAACCGGGAAACGCTGGGGGTACCGGTGCTGGCCGTGGGCGTTCCCACGGTGGTGGACGCCGCCACGTTAGCAGCGGATCTATTGGAAGAATCCGGGCTTCCCGAGCCGGATATGGAAACGCTGCGGAGCCGCCCTGAAAACCTTATGGTCACGCCAAGGGACATCGACCAGCAGGTGCGGGACCTGGGTAAGGTCATCGGCTACGGCATCAACTGGGCCTTGCAGGATCTGGAGATCGAGGAGATCAACGCCCTGCTGTCATAGGGTCAGAGGTCCAGCTCCAGCACCACGGGACAGTGGTCGCTGCCCGTGACCTCGCTCCAGATGTCGGCGCTTTTGATCTTGTCCTTCAGCCGGTCGGAGACGATAAAATAGTCGATGCGCCATCCGGCGTTGTTCTTCCGGGCATTGAAGCGATAGCTCCACCAGGAGTATGCGCCGGTCTTATCCGGATAGAGATACCGGAAGGTATCCGTAAAGCCGCTTTCTAACAGCTGGGTCATTTTAGCCCGCTCCTCGTCAGAAAAGCCGGGGTTCATGCGGTTGGACTTGGGATTTTTCAGGTCGATCTCCTGATGGGCCACATTGAGATCGCCGCAGTAGACCACCGGCTTCGTTTGATCCAGCTCCATCAGATAGTCCCGCAGATCGTCCTCCCACTCCATGCGGTAGTCCAGCCGGGAAAGCTGGTCCTTGGAGTTGGGCGTGTAGCAGCACACCAGATAGAATTCCGGGTATTCCGCCGTAATGACCCGTCCCTCGTGACGGTGGACCTCCTTGCCGAAGTCATAGGTGACGGAGAGGGGCGTCTGCCGGGTAAACACGGCGGTGCCGGAATAGCCCGCCTTGTCGGCGCTGTTCCAGTAGCGTTCATAGCCCGGCAGGTCGAATTCTGCCTGCTCCGGGCGCATCTTCGTCTCCTGCAGGCAGATCACATCCGCGTCCGCAAAGGCGCAGAAGTCCAGAAAGCCCTTGCCGAGGCAGGCCCGCAGGCCGTTGACGTTCCAAGATACCAGTTTCATAGAGGCTCCTTCCCCGCCGTCCGGTCCCGGCGGCGGTTTTTGACGGTTTTCCCCCATTTTACCCGGTTTTCGCCGGGAAATCAACTTGCCCTTTCCGGTGAAAAGGAGTACAGTAAAATAAAATGATTTTATGAGTTGAGGTGCATCGTGGGGACGGAAAGCGGAATCCGGAATATGACGGCGGGCAGTCCCTTCCGCCATATTCTGATGTTTACCCTGCCGCTGCTGGCGGGGAACTTTTTGCAGCAGTTCTACAATATGGTGGATAGCTGGGTGGTGGGCAACTTTGTCAGCGACGGAGCCTTGGCCGCCGTGGGCGTCGGCTTTCCGGTAATCTTCCTGTTCACATCCCTGTTCTCCGGCATCGCCACCGGCGGCACCGTGGTCATCGCCCAGTCCTTCGGCGGCGGGAGACCGGACCGGGTCCGGAGCGCCATCGACAGCCTGTATACCGCCTTTATCCGCAGCATTCTGCCCATCACCGCCGCCGCGCTGCTGCTGGTGAATCCCTTGATGACCGTTTTACGGGTGGACCCCGCCGCCTGGGCGGAGACCCGGACCTATCTGCTGGTGGTCTGTGCGGGGCTTGTCGGCAGCATCGGCTATAATCTCAACGCCGGCATTTTAGGGGGCATGGGCAACAGTTCCACCACACTGCTGTTTCTGGCGGTGTCCACGATTTTGAACATCTTTCTGGATCTGGCACTGGTGCTGGCGGTACCGCTGGGGGTGCTGGGTGTAGCGCTGGGCACTGTCATCGCCCAATTATGCAGCTGGCTGTTCGGTATCTGGTATATCAACCGCAGGTATCCGCAGCTGGCCATCCATCCCTTCAACGGGATCTTCGACCGCAAACTGTTCTGTGAAATCATCCGCATTGGCCTGCCCAGCGGTATCCAGATGTCTCTGGTGGCCCTGGGCGCCATGGGCGTACTCTCCAAGGTCAACAGCTACGGAAAGGCCTTCACTGCCGGCTTCAACGTGGGCAATAAACTGGATACCCTGTCCTTTCTGCCGGTCCAAAGCCTGGCCGCCGCTGTGATCTCCTTTGTGGGGCAGAATATGGGGGCAAGCCGGGAGGACCGGGTCCGTCAGGGTGTCCGGATCACCGTGACCATGGCCGTTGTGTGGACAGTTCTCAGTTCCGCCTTTGTGGTGTGGCTGTCCGTCCCTCTGTCCCGGATCTTCTCCCCGGACCCGGCGGTCATCGCCGCCAGCGCCCGGTATCTGCAATGTGTGATGCCGCCCTACGTGCTGTTTGCCATTCTGTTCGTACTGAACTCCGCCATGCGGGGCGCGGGCGACAGCCTGTATCCCATGGTGAACGTGGTGGCCTCTGTGATCCTGCTGCGGGTCCCCTTCCTGTACCTGCTGGCAAACCGCTTCGGCCCGGACGCTATGTATTGGAGCTACGGCATCGGCTGGGCCGTGGCCTGCGCTCTGTCCGTCTATCACTATGCTGCCGGAAAATGGCGGGGAAAGTACCACAGCGAATAAAAACAGCGGAAATCGGAAATATTTTGACCGGATGATTGACTAATCGTTTAAAATATGGTATAAGTGAGTGCAATCGAGAATGCAATGAAGGGGAGAGTACGTCCTCGCGGCATGGTTCAGAGAGTCCCGGCAGCTGAAAAGGGACCCATGCGGTAGACAGAACATGGCCCCGGAGCCGCGCGGCTCAGCGCTTCGGCGCAGGCTGCGATGGGTGCGCCCATTACAGCGTCAGGGTATCGCGTGCCGGTTTCGGCAGGCTTGTACCCGCAGAGGCTCACGCCGCGAGGTGTGGGTGAATCAAGGTGGTAACACGGCTTTCTTCGCCGTCCTTGAGCGTATGCTCAGGGACGGCGTTTTTATTTGCGATCACTCAAAATTTATCATAAAGAAGAAAAGAGGAACCGGATATGGAAAAGGACACTTTTTATATCACAACCCCCATCTACTACCCCTCAGATAAGCTGCACATCGGCCACACCTACTGCACCGTGGCCACCGACACTCTGGCCCGGTATCACCGGCTGAAGGGTGAGGACGTCATGTTCCTCACCGGTACCGACGAGCACGGCCAGAAGATCGAGCAGAAGGCTGACGAGGCCGGCGTCACTCCCCAGGAGTTCGTGGACCGCATCGTGGACGGTCCCCGTGGCGTCCGGGATCTGTGGAAGCTGATGAACATCTCCAACGACCGTTTCATCCGCACCACGGACGATTACCATGTGAAGGCCATCCAGCGGATCTTCAAGCGGATGTACGACAAGGGCGACATCTACAAGGGCACCTACAAGGGCAAATACTGCACTCCCTGCGAGTCCTTCTGGACGGAGAGCCAGCTGAAGGACGGCTGCTGCCCCGACTGCGGCCGCCCCGTTGTGGACGCCGAGGAGGAAGCCTACTTCTTCCGTCTGAGCAAATATGCCGACCGTATCCGGGACCTGCTGGAAAACACTGACTTCCTCCAGCCCCGTTCCCGTGTCAACGAGATGGTGAAGAACTTCATTGATCCCGGTCTGGAGGATCTGTGCGTTTCCCGTACCAGCTTCTCCTGGGGCATCCCCGTGGACTTTGACCCCAAGCACGTGGTCTATGTGTGGGTGGACGCTCTGAGCAACTATATCACCGCGCTGGGCTATGAGAATGACCGCTATAATGACTACAAGAAATACTGGCCCGGCATCAACATCGTCGGCAAGGAAATTGTGCGATTCCACTCTATTATCTGGCCCGCCATGCTGATGAGTCTGGAGGAGCCTCTGCCCAAGCACGTTTTCGGCCACGGCTGGCTGCTGCTGGACGGCGGCAAAATGTCCAAATCCAAGGGCAACGTGGTGGACCCCTACCTGCTGGCGGAGCAGTTCGGCGTGGATGCCCTCCGCTTCTTCCTGATGCGGACCTTCCCCTTCGGCTCCGATGGCAACTTCTCCAATGAGCTGCTGATCCAGACCATCAATACCGATCTGGCCAACGATCTGGGCAACCTCCTCAGCCGCACCACCGCCATGGTGAACAAGTACTTCGGCGGCTCCCTGCCTGCAGGCTGCGGTGCCACGGAAGATGAGAAGCAGCTGGTTGCCATGGTCCGCATGGGCAGCAGCGTGGAGCTGGCCGCCAGCGGCGACACTGTGGACCCCGTGCTGTACGATGCCCAGCTGGTGGCACAGGCCGCCGGTCTGAAGAAGGCCTACGCTCATGAGATGGACACCTTCGCCCCTCACAACGCCCTGTCTGAGACCTTCAAGCTGATCCAGCGGGCTAACAAATATATCGACGAGAACGCCCCTTGGGCGCTGGCCAAGGATATGGAAGCCAACGGCGCCCGGCTGGCCCATGTGCTCTATAACCTGCTGGAAGCCACCCGCATCTGCGGTATCCTGCTGACCCCCTTCATGCCGGAGAGCATGGAAAAGCTCTTCGCCCAGATCGGCGTGGGCGCGGAGGCCCGGACCTGGGAGTCTGCGGACCTCTGGGGTGAGCTGCCTGAGACCGCTGCCGTGGTCAAGGGTGAAAACCTGTTCCCCCGTCTGGATCTGGACAAGGCCCTCGCAGAGCTGGAAGCCGCCGAAGCCGCCGCTAAGAAGGCAGAGCAGCCTGACGTGGAGGTGGAGCCTCAGCTCACCGAAACGGTGGACTTCGACACCTTCTGCAAATCCGATTTCCGGGTGGTGAAAGTCAAGGCCTGCGAAGCCGTGAAAAAGTCTGACAAGCTGCTGCGCTTCACGCTGGATGACGGCACCGGCACCGACCGGCAGATCCTCTCCGGCGTCCACAAGTTCTATGAGCCGGAGGAGCTGGTGGGCAAGACCCTGGCCGCCATCGTGAATCTGCCTCCCCGGAAGATGATGGGTTTGGAGAGCAACGGTATGCTGCTTTCCGCCGTCCGCACAGAAAAGGGCGAGGAAAAGCTGAACCTCATCATGCTGGACGATCAGATCCCGGCGGGTTCCAAGCTGTGCTGACTACTTAGGAGGGGGACTTGTCCCCCTCCTAACCACCTCCCACCAGTCTGCGGACTGGTGAACGTGCCCAAGGCACTTAGATCAAAGTATTTTTGTCAGGCACATGTCCTGACAAAAATGATTTCAATTTTTCCATGCGGGACACAAAGTATCTTCATCAGAGTATCATTCGTCAGGCAAAAAAGTCCCTTGCCCCGCGCGGGCAAGGGAAGTCCCCCAGGAATGCCTCGACAAACATAATCTGAATTTTAAAGGAGATCTCTTTGATGAAAAACAAAATAAAGCGGGCGGTTATTTCGGTAGTTGTATTTGCAGTGATTTATATATTATCTGGTTTTATCATTGGTTGGCATAGCTATGATATGTATCTCAAGGCAATTGAATTTTTAGCTGCTATCATAGGTGCAGGGTGCTATTGGATCGGCAGTAACGAACAATAAAATACCAGTTTTTTCATCTGCGCTCTATCGGCGCATATGCTGTAAGTTTCAAAATTTACGGAGATCGAGGTCATCAATGCGGTTACAAAGCGCGATTTTTGATATGGACGGGACCCTGCTGGACTCCATGCCCACCTGGCGGGAACTGGGGCCCACGTTCTTAAAGGAGGCGGGCATCTCCGCCACGCCGGAGCAGGACCGGATGCTCCACACCTTAGCGGACTGCGACGTGATCCCCTATCTGCGGGAGGTCTGCGGTCTGCCGTGGTCCCAGCAGGAGATCATCGACCAGATCATTCAGCGGATGGAGACATTCTATTCCAGCCAGGTCCGGCCCAAGCCGGGTCTGGAAAAATTTCTCTCCATTTTGAAAATGGAGGGCGTATGGATGTATGTGGCCACCGCCACCCATCGGCGGCTGACGGAAAAGGCCCTGAAAACGGCAGGCATCGACCACTATTTCCGGGGGATCGTCACCTCCGCCGACGCGGGAAATCACAAATCTGAAAGCGCCGACATCTACGAGATGGCCATGCGGCGGCTCCAGTCCAACAAGCGGGACACCGTGGTATTTGAGGACGCCCTCCACGCCATCCGCACCGCCAAGGCAGCAGGCTTCCGGGTGGCCGGGGTCTATGAGGCCACGGCGGAGCAGGATCAGCCGGAGATTCAGCGTCTGTGCGACTATTACATCCGTTCCTACGAGGAACTGGTCCAGTCTGAAACCTTCTGAGCATCGCAAAAGGAGCCGTATGGCTCCTTTTTTCAAAATCTTTTTCCAACGCTGTAACGAACCGCGCCCCAAACGGATATAGCAGATGAAAACACCGCTGAAAGGGGGAGAAACTCCGTGAAGGATCTGGATGCCGTCTACCGCCAGCACGCGCAGACGGTCTACAAATTTCTGCTCTCCCAATGCCGGGACCCCCAGACGGCGGAGGAACTGACCCAAGAGACCTTTTATCAGGCAGTGCGGTCCATCGACCGGTTCGACGGCAGCTGCAAGGTGTCCGTCTGGCTGTGCCAGATCGCCAAGCACCTGTGGTATCAGCATTTGCGGAAGGCCAACCGGGAAACGGAGCTTCCCGAGGAAGCAGAGCTGCCGCTGGTGCCCTCCGCCGAGGAGGAGGCCGTCAGCCGCTCCGGGCAGTTAGACATGCTGCGGCGGGTCCATGAATTACCGGAGCCGGGGCGGGAGGTGGTCTACCTCCGGGCCTTCGGTGGGCTGTCCTTCCGGGAGATTGGAGACGTTTTAGGCAAAACGGAGACCTGGGCCAGAGTGACCTTTTACCGGGGCAAGGAACGATTGAAGCAAGGAGGCTGCGACGATGAAAAATGATCTGACCTGCGGTGTGGTGCGGGATTTGCTCCCCTCCTATGTGGAGGGCCTCACCTCCCCGGAGAGCAATACAGCGGTGGAGCGTCATCTGTCCGGGTGCCCGGAATGCGCCCAGCTTCGGACGGCGCTGGCAGGCGCGCCGGAGCAGGCGGCCCCGGAGGACGCAAAAGAGGTAGACTATCTGAAAAAAGTAAAGCGCCGGGGCTGGCGGCGTGTGGCAGCGGCAGTTGCCGTCACGGTGCTGCTGTTCGCTGTGGGCGTCGCGGCAAAGCTGTTTCTGATCGGCACGCCGATCCAGACGCAAGGCATGAGCTGGGTTATCAGCACGGATGTGCCGGGACAACTGGACATCCGGGTATACTCCATTTGGTCCGGCACGGCCTGCCGCCAGTGGGAAACGGAGCAGGAGCCGGAGGGGATCGTCCGCGTCACCTGCCGTCAGGTATTGCCCTCTCCCCTCAGTAATTCCGGTGATTACCGGGCCGTCCTCAACACGGAGGGCGTCAACGCGGTCTATCTGGGAGATCAACTGATCTGGCAGGGTGGTGTCGAGATCTCGCCGCAGATCGACAGAATCTATCAGGCCCAAACGCCCTATGTGGGGGACGCCCCCGCCGTGGGCCGGGTGCTCAACGCCTTACGGTTCGACACCTGCGGCAGCTATACGCTGGAGCTGCACACCTCCTCCGCACCTTACCGCCTGACGCTGAATTTCTCCGTCCCCCAGACTTCCGGTAAAATGGGAGACTCTGAAAAGGGCCTTTATCAGGACATGGCGGCGGTGCTGGCAATCATCGGCAATCTGGACGAGATAGAATGTGCGTTCCGGGACGAAAACGGCCAGCCCTGGTCCCGTGTGCTGACGGTGGAGGAATTGAACCAGGACCTGCCTCAGATCGTCGCCGACTACAATGAGCGGTTTTCCCACGGCAAGCCCTGTCCCCTCTATGACGATGTGAAGGATTACGCCGGCTCCTGCGCCGATCTTGAGCAGTTGTATGATGCCATGTGGTGGGCTGGTGAAGGCGGGATCTACGCGGAAACCAAATAAAAGCATCAGCGCCCACGGCTTTCGCCGTGGGCGCTGCCTATTTATCCCATCCGCAGGGTCGATCGAACGTCCGCGTCGAAATAGACCGTGGGGTTCTGGGGAATACCGTCCTGCCGAACCTCAAAATGAAGGTGCGGGCCGGTGGACCTTCCTGTGCTGCCTATGGCGGCGATTGGCGTCCCCGCCTTTACAGGATCGCCCTCATTCACATCCACCTTGCTGCACGCGGCGTACAGTGTGGTGAGTCCATCGCCGTGGTCGATCATCAGGTAATTCCCGCGTTCCGTGTCAAAGCCGGTCTCCGTCACGGTGCCGTCCGCAGCCGCCAGCACCGGGGTTCCCCGTTCGGCTGGAATGTCGATCCCATTGTGGACGGTTTTCCCCTGTCCGCCAGGATTCCATCTGGCTCCGAAGGGGTTGCTGAGGCTGATGGTATTGCTGCCCTCCACCGGCCATTGAAACCAGCGGCTCTCCTCTTCGCTGACGGCATAAATGCCGTAAACGTACGCCTCCTCGTCCCCGGCCAGCTGGGGCAGGACCGTCCATGTCCCGTTTTCATACCGATCCAGCCGCAGACGGCCGGTGGAGAGGGTGTAGGTCCGACTTTCTGTTTTGCCGTCCAGGAAAGTGGCCTCCACCGTCAGATGCGCTCCGTTAAAGGTGTCGATGCTGTCCCACGTATCCTGCTTCATGTCATCGCTCGCCGTTGGCAGCTCCTCCGAGGGCACCCAGAAGCCATAGCTGGCCGAAGGATCATAGTCCACGGTCACATCGCTGCCCAAAGCCGTCATGACATCAGCATTCATGGGCACGCCCTCGTCTGCTCCATAGACACTGCACACCAGTTCCCCGTTCTCTTCCGCCTGCCAGAGTGCCTGCGCCTCATCATTAGACAAAGCCTTTCGGGTCTCGCTGCGGTACAGTCCGCCCCGATCCACAGATAAAGTCACCTTTTGAAGATTTTCTCCGGTCACCTGAAACAGGCAGCCGGTAAAATACCCCTGCAGTGGATCCCAGATCCCGGTGCCGCTGCGCAGCGCCAACCCGCCGTTGGCATTGGGGACGATGGTCTCCCCGATGTCGGCGGCATAGGCCGTCAGACCAAAACTGTAGGTGATCTGGGGCAGTCCGGGTTCCTCTGCCGAACGGGGTGCCAGCCGCACTGTCCCCAGCACCAGAGCCAGCGCACAGGCAGCGCACACCGCCGCCCGCAGCGCTGTCCGCTTTCGTCGATTTCCAACACCGGCCGTCTCCTTCCGGACCGTTTGCAGCACCCGGTCATTCAGCCCGCTGGGGACCGAAATTTGTTCCATCAGATCGTGATACGCACGTTTCATCGTCAATACCTCCCAGAAGTTCTTTCAGCTGCTTGCGGGCCCGGTGGAGCCGGGTTCGGACCGTGGCGGCGGGAATGTGCATCAGTTGGCTGATCTCCTCCGCCGAATACCCCTCGGCGTAATAAAGATGCACCGCCGTCCGGGCCTTTTCCGGCAGGCGGCTCACCGCTTCCCACAGCTCCCGGCTCTCGTCCTCCGGCTGTGCCAGATCCGGTATCTCCGCGAAAGAAAGTACCGGCCTCCGTAGGCGGAACCGGTGCAGATCCGCGCAGCGGTTCAGCGTTGTGCGGATAAGCCATGCCTTGGCGCGGTCCCCGTCCCAGTCCTCCGCCGCCTGCTTCCACAGCCGGAGGAACACCTCCTGATACACGTCCTCCGCATCGGCGATATTCTGCATCCGGGTCAGGGCCAGCCTGTAAACCGTGGAGCCATAAGCATCCATGGCATTGCTGAGCTGTGCTTCCGTCATGCAATGCCTCCTATTACAATAAATTTGGACAGGAAAGCCGGGCAGCCAGTCCGGCTTTCTTTCCATCTCATGCCTAAGCTACAATAAGGGGAGCAACTGGCTGACCATCACCTCACTGGGCTTTTATGTCCGCACGAAAGACTGTCAGTCATCCCCTTATTGCAGCGTTCGATTTGAGCAGGTTGAGCCTTGGAGTTCGCGTCACCCAATAGATTGAACCGGCAATGAGAAAAAGATGGATTCCGGTTGCAAATTCGTGTTGGAGGAATGCAAATGAACTCTGTTGGCATCGACATTTCCAAAGGCAGGAGCACAATTGCCGTCATGCGTCCCTTTGGAGAGGTCGTCATCTCACCCTTTGAAGTCCGTCACACCGGCAGTGAACTGAGCAAGCTGGCAAAGCAGCTCAAAAGTCTGGACGGTGAGACTCGCGTGGTCATGGAGGCCACAGGAAATTACCATGCGTCGGTGGCAAAGCTGCTCCACAACGCAGGGTTATATGTTTCCGTCATCAATGCAAAGCTGGTGCACGGCTACGGGAACAACGAATTACGGCGTGTCAAAACCGATAGGAAGGATGCTGTCAAACTGGCTAACTATGGCCTTGACCGCTGGCTTACTTTGCCGAGGTATATCCCAGAGGAAGATACCCGGCTGCTGCTGAAGAACTGCTACCGCCAGTACCGGCAGTATTCCAAGGTGCAGACGGTTTTGAAGAACAACCTGATCTCGCTGCTGGATACGGTGTTTCCAAACGCCAACCGTCTGTTTTCAAGCCCGATCCGTGGGGATGGGAGTGAAAAGTGGGTGGATTTTGTGGCTGAATTCTGGCATTGCCGCTGCGCCAGCGAGAAATCCGAAAGAGCTTTCACAAGCAAATACCTGCGTTGGTGCAGGAAGCACGGCTACAACTTCAGGGAAGCAAAGGCGCACACAATTTACGCCGAAGCCAGCGGACATATTGGCGTCATGCCAAAATCCGAAACAACGAAACTGCTCGTGAAGATTCGATAGGGATGTCTTCCACACTGTTTCAGTGGTGTTAAACGGATTTACCAAAGAATTCCGTCACCCATAGATATGCTTTTCTCCGTTGTTTCCGCCCCGGTTTTTCTGTTCGTGGGTCACGGCGTGGGTCAAAACGCTGTCCCGCTGGGCGGGGACGGACCGCATTCTGGTGGAGGAATTCAATGACAACTGGGACAAGATCGACGCGGCGCTTTTTTCCAAGCTGGGCAGGGCCGAGCTGATTACAACCATCACCACTGACGGCACCGGCCGCACCACAGCCACGATCCCGCTGGCCGGGATCGACTGTGACAAGTGGCAGGCGGTGTTTTTTGTAAACACGCTTTACACTGACACCACCAAAACACTGCGTTTTTTCCGCCTACTCAAATAATCATGGCGTGGAAAGCAAGTGTTCTGACACGTCAGAACCCAACTGCCTGGCCCTTACCACGGCAGGCCCTTTTATGCTGGCCTTTTTCCCGCTGAACGACGGCTCCCGTCCGGTGCGGGCGCTCTACTGGGGCGGCCACGCCGGCATGGGCACAGCCAACTGCACCTACAACGAACTGACGCATCTTCATGCCTTATACAACGACAGCACGAACTGGTATTTTTCAGCAAAGAGACAATACCCCGTTTGGGGCATTCGATAACAAAGGAAGGGCTCCCCTCACGGGGAACCCTTCCTTTTGCAGTTAAATTTTTACAGAGCCATAGCAGCAGATCCCGCAGGATCAGTCACCATATTTAAAGGACAGTCTCCTGTAAAAATCCTCGTGCGGTTGATTACGCAGTGTAAGCATCACCAGAGGTGAGCTTGTTGTTAGCATAGACAGCGTCCTTCACAGAGGAAATCGTGATCTTCTTGCCAGAGGCCAGAGCGTTGTTCAGGGTGATGGTGGCGGTCTTGCCGGAAACGGTCACGCCGGTAATCACGGCATCGCCATCGGTGGTGAAGGCAGCGTCATCAGCGATGTTGCGGTTGAACTTCACGGTGATGGTCTTGCCATCGGCGCTGGCGGTAGCGGTACCATCCTGAGCCAGAGCTGCAATCGCGGTTGCAGTAGCAGTCAGGGTGACATCCTTGCTCATGGTGATCTTCGCAACCTGAGTCTTGGTGGTATCAGTCAGCACAACGGTATCATAACCAGCAACAGCAACCTCAACACCATAAGCGGCAGGAGCGCTGTCAGCAGCCACATACACATAGACCTCAGTGCCGGCAGCAACACCAGTGGTGGCAGCGGCAGCGGGGATAGTGCTGAAGGTATAGCCAGCAACGGCGGGCAGGGTCACCTTGTACAGTTCAGTCAGCTTATCCATGCCCTCGATGGTGACAACCACAGGAGCGTCATCGGTGATGGTCAGGCCGGAAGCAGACACATCCTTGGAGGTGGCCACATTGGTCACATTGATAGAACCATTGTTCACCAGAGTGGTCTTGCCCTGAGTCACAGTGTACTTCACAGTGCCGGAGGTGGCGGTGGTGTCCAGAGTGAAGTTCAGAGTGTCGGTACCAACAGTCAGAGTCTTGTCCTGACCGGTGACCTTAGCGCCGGTGCCCTTGTACTCGACCTTGACGTCAGAGAAGGTGATGTCGGTCATCTCGAAGGTCAGCTCCTCGTCATCGGGATAACCATAGTCACGATCAGTGAACTTGAAGCTGCCATCGGTCAGGGCTTTACCAGAAGCCTGGTAGGAAATGGTGTCATAGAACTTGCCACTGGCATAAACATCGAGGTTGAACTTCACAGTCGCATTGTCAGCAACATAGCTGGGAGCGGTGTAGTTCACGGTGTAGCGCAGCAGGCCATTGGAAGCGACAGTGTAATCAACGGTAGCAACACCAGCGTCAGCATTGGCGTTCTGGTTGTTGTTGCCATTGGAAGCGGTAGCGGCGGTGACAGTGACATACAGCTCCTTCAGGACCTCGTTGTCGCTATCGGTGGTCTTACCGGCATAGGTGTAGGTGTAGGTGTCGGCAGTAGCCAGAGCATCCACCAGCTCCTTAGCGGTCATGTTAGCGGAAACCTCGTAATCAGCGTCAGCGTCCTTGTTCAGAACGGCAGCGCCCTTGGTGGTCACCAGAGTGATCTTAGCGTCGGAAGCGACAACAAACTTACCGGTGCTGTTGTTGCCCGCAGCCAGAACCAGAGTACCAGCGCTCTGCTTGATGGGATCGCTGGCCTTGGTGCCAGTGCCGTAAACAACAACGTCCTTATCCTGGTTGACCAGCTGGAAGTCGGTGTAACGGTCGCCGCTCTTGGTCAGGTAGTTGGCAACCTTGTAGACGGAGCCGGTCTGAGTCTGGATGATGTTGTCAGCCTCGATCTTGACCTCGTCCTCGCCATTGAGCACGGTGTACTTGTAGAAGGTCTCGTTGTCCTTGGTGACATACTTGCCATCATATCTAGCGTTTTTCGCTTAAAAAAGCAAGTAAGGCGTTGCTGAATGCAGTCAGTTCATTTTGTGCCAACATATCTGACTGGTTGTCAGAGAAACATGTAATTGTATAGTTAAAACCTGAAAGTCTAAAAGAGTTTGTACACACTAATGCGGAAGGGAGATTTCGGTTGTATCCGAATAGATCATCCGCGCTATTTAGTATTTGAGGTGAATAATCATAACTGGCATACCATTCTTCTGATAAGTCTGTGGCAACTTCGCTATAACTAATCCCTAACATGATTACAACATTCTTATCAATTCCTTTGTATACAAATACTTTGGAACGCTTTGGGAGGGTATCATCATTTGCCTGCTGGGGAAGGGCCATGAATAAATTTGAATGATTCAGAATTTCATTGTATCCCGTATAAGAGAAGTTTTCATTGATTGAATCAATGAGTTGGTAGAAAGTAGGCGGTGTTACAACAGGTTCACCTTGTTTGTGAATTTTTTGGAGAAGAAAAACATTCGTAGTTAAAGATATGCACATTACAAGAACAAAAACAATTACTACTCTCCGTGTTGATAATTGTGTCATGCCATCTCCTTTCTAACTTTTGCGAAAGCTGTAAACATATTTTGCTTTCTAAAATATTAAATGGTGTAAATGAATAAAAATATTATTACCTCCATTTTCTAAGTATTGGAATGATGTTCGAACAAGAATACATGGACCTCTTAAATGTTGCTCTTATTTCAATAGTGTCTATAGTGAAGAAAAAGCGGACAGATGTCTAAAACTTTTGTCTGGTTCGTAGTAATCATTGCAGGTCGAAATAAGACGGCCGATAAATGCGACATACTCTGAATCTTTGTCGGTCAGCTGAACAGAGATGGCCTTGACTTCCGCTTGTGTGGAGACCTGGTACAAAAAGTAATCTACGGTCACTCCTAGTTTATCAGCCATGCTGCGTAAAGTAAAGGCACTCGGAGCTTTTGCAGCAAGATTTTTGCAACTGAAGTAACTACAACAAAATGACAGCTTCTGTTTTGTCGAACTGAACACAAAAAATGAACATCGAAAATCAGACTGTTGACTGGTCGCACTGTGCGAAAAGTTGACGGTCTTTTTTTATCCCCAAAATCAAAAAAGGAGGTCAAGCACAATGGCAAAACCTAAACCCCTTGACCAACTCCGAGCTGATATTGGCGTCCGGCTGAAATAGTCCCCAGTGGTTTTTCTGGCGAACACTAACACCGAAAAGGAACGAGCTGAGACGCAACTTGCACAGGAACAGCACAAGCTGGAACGTCTGGAAAACCGAAAAAAGTTTCTGGAACAGGTCATACAGGCCACAATTTCGTCAGAAATGAAAAAGATCACGCAGCCCAGCGGGGCCGCGACGCCTTCGGGACAGCGACACGCATAAGCGCATCGCTGTTCCGAAGGCTTTCTGTGTTCTTCGAGAGCACCCCCGACCAAGGCCCAAAAGCGGCAAAGTTTGCCGTTCTACCCCCTGGCCACGCAGGGTTTCCGAAACGTGCGGAACGCTCCGAGGGTAGTGATACCACCCCCCACCCAAAACACCACCTGTTTCGCCGTGTGTGCCCTTGTGTGCGATTTTTCTCCGAAAGCCGAGTGTGTACCCACTTTCACTCGTGAAAGCGAACATGGGCCGTTTGTGCGAGAAGTTGAAAAACGCGATGAAAGATGGCCTGAGATAGAACTGTTGCTGATAGTGAGGGTTCACAGGGAATCGGGAAATGTATGTATGTATATAAAAGCATGGCAGAATCAAGGGTTACAAATGCTCACCACATAATCAATAGCGCACTCACTGGATCACGCAGCCCAGCGGGGCCGCGACGCGCATAAGCGCATTGCTGTTCCGAAGGCTCTCTGCGTTCTTCGGGAGTGCCCCCGGTCAAGGCCCAAAAGCGGCAAAGTACGTCGTTCTGATACCCGGCCCGGGGATGTTCGTGAACGTGCAGTACGTGTCGAGGGTAGTGATAGCGGCCCCGTCCGGAAGGCCCCTGTTTCGCCGTGTGAGCCGTTGTGTGCGATTCTTCTCCGAAAGGCGAGTGTGTACCCACTTTCACTCGTGAAAGCGAACGTGGGGCGTTTGTG
>ERZ837380.2945-NODE-2945-length-16957-cov-7.391610_pt1 | contig 16957 bp, 8 predicted proteins | sample MGYA00519685_ERZ837380 | MGnify/ENA primary metagenome ERZ837380 (study PRJEB31850, sample SAMEA3708817) | human gut metagenome | biome: human gut; feature: human-associated habitat; material: faeces | place: China | collected 2014 ...
AACCACTGCCCGAACGGAAGCCACAGATTTCTTTTCTTCCCTCTGATTGGGTGGAACAGTCCATGCGCAGGTACGACATCAATCCCTTGTACCGATACTTTACCAAAGTGATGGGCAAGGAGGATACGGACAGGCTGTTCCGCCTCTACAGGGTCGGTACCTCAAAGAGGTGGGGCGGATCCACCGTATTCTGGCAGACAGACCGGGACGGCAAAGTGCGTGCGGGCAAGATAATAGGCTATGATGCCGAGACAGGACACCGCATCAAGGAGCCTTTCAATCAGGTCTGCTGGGTGCATTCCGTGAGGAAGGTGCAGGATTTCAGGATGAAGCAATGCCTGTTCGGAGAGCATCTGCTGTCAGACAGTTCCGCCGTAATGTCCGCCAAACCTGTAGCCATTGTCGAAAGCGAGAAAACGGCACTGGTCGCCGCCCATTTCATCCATGACTTCATCTGGCTTGCCACCGGAGGGATGCACGGGTGCTTCAACAGCGAAGCCATGAAAGTATTGGACGGTCGGGAGGTGATTCTTTTCCCCGACCTTAAGGCTACGGAGGAATGGCGGCGACGGCTGCCGATGCTGGAATCCGTATGCAGGCGTGCCACATGCTCCGACCTGCTGGAAAGGATAGCGACCAATGAACAGCGCAGTCTGGGACTGGACATCGCCGACTTCCTGCTGATGGAGGACACGCCGCAGATGATCCTTCAACAGATGATAGCGCGCAATCCTGCATTGCAGTCCCTCATCGACGCTTTCGGACTCGAATTGGTGGATGCAGGGAGAGCGGAATGACGAAAAGATATCGGACAACTTGCTGTCCCAAGGGAAAGGGGTTGTAAAATCCCGTAGCTTATTAGGGCATTTTCACCGCCTCCGCTCCGCATCCGGCAGTCAAAAAGCCCATAAGCCGAGGGAATACCTCAGATTCCAAACATATAGGACGGGATTTTACAACAGTAACAATAACCATAAAAACGAACGGATATGAGCAATACACAATATGCAGTCTGCCACCTGCAGCGTGGTAGCGGCAATGACAGCGGAATGTCATGCCATATAGAAAGGAAGGATGCCAAGGGGAAGATTTATGTGCCGGACAATGCCAATGCGGACCGGACACATCTCAACCGGGAGCTGGTCAGGTTCCCAGAGGGAGTGTCCAACCGCACCGAGGCGATACAGCACCGTATCGACACCGCCGGGCTGCGCCGCAAGGTCGGCAAGAACCAGACAAAAGCCATCCGTGTCATCTTGACCGGGACACATGAGCAGATGATGAAGATTGCCAATGACGGTAGGCTGAACAGTTGGATTGATGCCAATCTTAAATGGCTAAGGGATACTTTCGGAAATGAGAACCTTGTATCGTGCGTGCTGCACATGGATGAAAAGACCCCGCACCTGCACGCCACTGTCGTTCCCATTGTAACCGGGGAGCGCGTCCGCAGGAAGCGGGAGGGTGAGAAGAAGTATGAAGCGAAATCCGGTCCCCGTCTGTCAGCGGACGATGTGATGCGGCGCACCAAGCTACACGAATATCAGAACAGTTATGCCAAGACCATGAAATCGTTTGGGCTGCAGCGAGGCATTGTCGGCTCCACGGCAAAGCACCAAGTCAACTCGGATTATTACAGGCAACAGGTAATCCAGTACGAGGAAGACATTGCCAAATTGCAGGCCGATGTGGAGAAGGCACAAGAGGGCAGGAACACCATCCTCGCGTGGTTCGGCAAGGGAGACCTTGCCAAGGCAAAGAAGGAACTCGCGGACAAAGACGGGCAGATTGCCGAACTCAACAAACGGATCAAGGAACTTCTGGCAGAAAAGGAACGGTTGCAGGAGCGGCATAAGTCGGAAATCGAGAAGCTGCGGAACGGCTATCAAGCGGAGATAGACGCAGCCATCCGCAGGGCGGAAGCCGCCGAGCAGCACTCCAAGGAGAAGGATGCCGTCATAGACAGGCAGAGGAAGCAGATAGACCAACTTGACCGCAAGGCAAACCCTCAGCGTTACAGCCTCTCATCCGGTGCCGAACTTGTGCGCATCAATGTATCCAACTACCGGAATCCGTCGCTTCATATCTGGACACGGGTCGGAGAGGAACTCTTTGAGGACACCAAATTCCAGATAGACTATGATGTGGCTCAAAAGCATTTCAACGGTCAGATTACGGACGAGGAATTTGTCAATGCCGTTTTCGAGCCGCAGGAACAGGTGAACGAAGCACAGGCACAGTTGCTTGGAGCGGCATTTATGCTTGCTTCCGGTGGTCCGGCACAAGCTCATGTCGGCACGGGTGGAGAATCAACATCCGAATTGCCGTGGAGAGATAAAAACAAGGATAAGGACAAAAATAGGAACTCAATATATGGAAAGAAACGAGGATAGAACATAGAACAATGAAAGGACTTTCTATAAAACTATACTTCCGAGCTTCCTCTGTTCCACAAAAGGTACGATTACTCTTTCGCTCTTATGCCATGAAGCAAGTCGCAAGACTGGAGCAAAAAGCAAGAACAGGAGAAACATACCTATCAGCCTATGGGAGTTTTATGAAATTTCATAAATGAGGTGATACATATTAATGGTTCAATAATGGGATTTGTCTATCAGAAAAATAATAAAGACTGTGTCTGTATTATATGGATATGGCTGTTATAGACAGATGTTTTTCTTTGAAGGTTTACAGATATTTTGTCAAAGCAAAATATGCCGTATTGAAAGTTCAATATAAAGAATTCGAATTTGCCTTTCCTGTTTTTTAGGCTATTCTTTGGCTCTTTCAGATATTTGAGATAATTTTGCAAATCATTATAAGAAGTTGTAATATAATGAAAACAGAAAACAAACCAATACCTGTAAACAGGATTAAAGCTGTTTTGGCAGAAAAACAAGTCTCGGCCAAGCAACTTTGCGTAGCTATTGGCAAGAATGAAACCACGGTGTCGCGTTGGTGTAATAATAAAATTCAGCCATCGGTTACACAACTCCAAGAAATAGCCCACTTTCTAGATGTGGATGTGAGAGAATTATTATGCCCAACAAAGTAATTGACATATGTTTAAGGTTATATGGGATAAAGAAAACAATGGCGTTCGACTGACGATGGCGCCACCGTCTGGCGAGGCTCTAAATGTTTGTCCACGTCCTGTATTTTGGGAAGAACTTGACTTTCTTGGACTTAACCGGATAGGCTGGAAGTATCCTCATTGTGAGGAACCACTTTTATGGGCTTGTGACCGTCGCTATTTCTACAAAGGTGAATTTGTACTGGAAACGATTGGTGGAAATTTATTTGATTCGCCCAAGGTGAATTCCATTGTTGCAAATATTGCGTTGGAACCAACGAACCTGACACTGCTATCTGAAGTTAATGAAGATAGTCTATTCTTAATCGAACATGAGGCAATGGAATTTATTGATCAGGTCTTTGACTCTCATGTCACAAAAAAGAAATCTAATCCTAATATTGAATATGAACAGTTAACTATTAAGCTTAACGAAAAGAGTCATCAGAGGCATACTATTGTTCTAGAAGACTGCGGATCCTTTGATATTATGCCTGAAGATGAAGTAGAGAAGCAGGGTAAAAGAAAAATCTATAACAGTAAAATAGAGTCTGTTATTGTTTCCTTTTCCGGAGGTAAAGACTCACAAGTTGTTTTAGACCTAGTTTCAAGGGTTATACCGCCGGATAGATACTATGTTATCTATTCGGACACAGGTTATGAACTCCCAACATCGTTAAGCTTGTATGATGAGATACGAGATAAATACCAAGCCGTATATCCGTCTTTACAGTTCCTTACCGCAAAAAATCATCAACCGGTTCTTTATTATTGGGATGAACTTGATACTCCAAGCAAAATTCACCGCTGGTGTTGTGCGGTAATGAAAACTGCTCCCCTTTATCGCTTATTAAAGGAAATAAGTGGTAAAGGTAGACAACCTAATGTTATTGCCTTCGAAGGTGTTCGAGCTGAAGAAAGTTCTACTCGAGCAACATATGCGAGAATTGGTAAAGGTGTTAAACATAGTAATGTTGTGAATGTTAGGCCGATTTTCGATTGGTCTGTTACTGAAGTTTGGCTTTATATTCTTACCCATAATCTTCCAATCAATAAAGCATATCGGAAAGGACTTAATAGAGTTGGGTGCGTTATATGCCCTCTGAGTTCTGAACTGGGTGATTGTCTTGATCACAAATTCTTTCCACAAACGGCTAAACCATTTATTGAAAAACTAAGAGAAAATGCTAAAAAAGCAGGTATTAAAGGCATTGATACTTATCTCAAAGAGCGTAAATGGAAGGTTCGTGCAGGAGGTAATCGGCATACATCTTCAACTGTCATAGAATATCAAATAACAGATAATGATTTATTTGCGATTATAACAAACTCTAAGGAAGACTTCTTCCAATGGATAAAGGTTCTTGGGAAATCTTCAATCAAAGAACTTTCAAAAAGCCTATATGAGATATCCCTTAAATTTAGAGATAAAGTATATGCATTCTCTGTAGAGCTTATAGATAACAAGCTTCAAATATTAGTGAAAAACTGTGGACAAGATATTGTGTTTGTGAGTCTTTTAAAAAGAGTCATAAACAAAACTGCTTATTGTGTCCATTGTGAAGTATGCGAAGTAGAATGTCCATCGGGGGCACTATCTGTAGTGCCGTGCGTTTCCGTTGATGCATCTAAATGTATTCATTGTCATAAATGTCTAACATTTAAAGACAATGGATGCATAGTGGCTAACTCAATAAAGCAAACAAGTAACATTGCTAAATCAAAAAACGACATGAATATATACTCAATCAAAAAGTTCAATACTTTTGGCTTTAGAAATAGATGGGTTCAGGCCTACTATAAAAGCCCGGACACTTTCCTAAACAAGGAAGCGAAAGAAATTCTGAACGAGAAGAAACAACTCCCGATTTTTTCTAATTGGATGATGAGTGCAGGTCTCATATCTGCTAAAGACAAAAAACCTACTTATCTCTCTGTAGCTATTTCTGGTGCTTATCATCAGGATCCTAGTTTTTTTTGGCAAATTGTATGGGTCAACTTGTGTAATGATAATGAACTTTGTTCATGGTACAGTTCTCAAGTGGACTATGAGTATGACTACTCCAGAGAAGCTCTTTCGGCACTGATGGCCAAGTCCTTCTCATTTATACCTGATAGCACCAGAGACAACGCTCTTAAATCACTTCTTAACACTTTCAAAGAAAGTCCTCTTGGCGTAGTCCTTGGCGTGGGAAAGGTTATAAAAGCAGGGAATAAGACATCTGTACGCCGTATCACAAACAATGACCTCGCCTTAGCGACCGTTGCATATTCCCTCTATCGCTATGCCGAGAAAAAAGAATGTTACTCGTTGACTGTTTCTGAATTTTATAATCCGGCCCAGACGGAAGGTGTTGTCCGTCAGTTCGGTATCGAGCGTGAAGACTTCGAGGCAATCCTACGCTCACTTGAACAGGAACAGAATCAGGTGCTTCGTGCGGAGTTGAAGATGGGACTCGATAATATCATTCTCCGCGAAGATTTCACTTCGGAAGACATCATCAAATTCATGCTGAAATAATCGACTTTAGGTTACTATGGCAACAAAATATTCTGACTTTATCCACTTGCAGGACTTCCTTCCCGTATATGACATATTGGAAGAAGGGCCTTCTTCGTGGCAATCATTCATTCCAACGGCTCAATTCAATGAGATGCTACAACGCTCGCTCACCGCAATTACCAGCAGCGAAATAAGTAAAAGAAGAAGCATCTGGGTACGCGGTACTTTCGGCACCGGTAAAAGTCACGCAAGTGCAGTAGTCAAGCACCTGCTTTGTGATGACTATGATTCAATCAAGACATATATAGAAAATATCAATGATCCGGCGCTTAAATCCCAAGTAAGAAACCTTCGTCAAAACAAACGTTACTTTGCCGTAACGCTTAAAGGCGTTCAACAAGCATATGACATTCCACGCTTCACACTGTCGCTACAGCGCGAGGTGTCAAAAGCTGTTAAGGCTGTTGAGCCAGACTTCGTAGTTAATTCTGATTTCACAGCCGCCATAAACTGGATTGAGGGGCATCGACGCATTTTTGAGGAAGAAGTCATCCCCAACGCAAAAGACCTTGTCGACAACATTAATACCGCTGATGAAGCCATTACATTCCTTAGGAACTACAATCCAGGAATGTATATTACCATTGAAAATTCCATCCGTGAAACCATTGGCTCTGTTTTTGAGCAAACTGCAATTGCAGAATGGCTCTCTGAAGTTGAACAGGAAATAGAGAAGCGCGGTATTGCTAACGGGCTCATCATTTTTTGGGATGAGTTCACATCTGTGATGGATACATTAAAAAGTGACCGAATCAACCTTCTCCAAAATATCGCAGAAAAATCACAGCATCACAACGTATTCCTGTTCCTTATCTCTCACCGCGTAGAATCTCAAAGCACCGACAACAAGGCGAAGGACATCACGAAGATGAGTGATCGATTCGACGAAATTGATTATAAGATGGATAGCCTGAGCACATATTTGATTATGCGTCACAGCTTTACCATTCCAGATATCGAATCGAATGAGCAGTTTAAGGCATTCAAAAACATTGTACTTCCAAAAATCGAAGAAGTGCTTGACTTCCTGACACATGGTAATGCCGAACAGGTAGGACATATCAAGGAACTCCTCCCAATGCATCCGTATACAGCCTTCCTATGCTCGGAAGTGTCGAACTTCATAGGTTCTTCAAATCGAAGCGTCATTAAGTTTATGCACGATGGCGACTCCGGCTTCGAGGCATTCCTCAATAACGAGAACTGTTACGATATGGATATGTTGATGACGGCTGACACTCTGTGGGACTTTTTTTATCCCACATTTGATGCGGATCCCGCTAGCGTAACGTTCACAGGTCTGTTCAACTCGTTTGAAGACAAAGTGCGTGCTCAAGGTGAAGACCATTTGCGAGTCTTTAAAGCGATTTTGTTACTCAACGCACTATCTCCCAAGTTCAAGCAGTCAATTGAGCTGATGACCCCAAACGACAACGTACTCAGTTACATGTTTGCTGGCGATCGTGCTCACAGTAAAGTCATAGACATCTTGAACTACCTCGACGAGAACAAAATTGTAGTCCGCGACATCTTTGGTGAGTTCAAAATCCGCGGCACTTCCTACAATCAGAATGAGATGAACAAACGCCGACAGGACGAACAATCGACCTATAAGACATCTATTTCTGTTCTTGATTATGACACTGACAGTAAAGAGGGCCTCGGCGGGTTGTTCCAAATAGGCGTCTTTGTTAAGCGAGAAACGGCCGTTCAATTCTTCTCATGCGAGGATAGCGAGCAACTCCTTCGCAGTAGGCTGAATAAGTTCACATCTGACAAGCCCAACTATATACATGTCGCGTTCTTCCTTGCCCTTGATGAAAAAAACCGTGAAATAAAATCGACTCTGCTCAACAATTTCTCAAGGGAATTTGAAAATCTGGTTATTGTGCTTGCTGAAGAAACATTCTCAACACAAGCATATAATAAATTCATTGATGCTGTGGCTACATCTAAAGTTGCTCGTAGTCATTTCAATGAATCTGAGGCTAAGGAGTTTGAGAAAGCAGCTCATGCTTTTGTTTCAAAGTGGATTACACAACTTCGGCACAACACTTATAATGTCTATTTCAATGGCGAATCTTATCGTGAAGGCACTATTGACCAACTTCCTGACCTCCTTAACAATAAGCTCTGTGCTAAGATTTATAACATGGGATTTGAGACAATGCGTTTTCCAAAGGGTGTAGTGCCTCCCATGACATTTTACAAAGACGGTAACTGTCCGAAAGTTATCCAACAAATACTACAGGCGCAAAACCGTGACCAACTAACATCGCACGGCAGCAATGCTTCGCCACTAAAATATCTCTTTGAGGAAAACGGAAATACACTTATCAAAGCCGATGGGATGCTTTCGGAAAATGCTCTTAACGGGCATTCATGGCTGGTAGAAATCTGTCATCATGTAGAAAAATGCATGGAAAAAGCACGCAAGGAATATGCTGATAAATTTAGTTTGCCTGTAGTGCTCGCTTCGTTCATAAAACCGCCCTATGGTATGTTCACTTCCATGCTGAATTGTGCAGCTATAGCATACGCTCTCCGCAAATATAAATCTGAGTTGTTTCAAACCACTATCTCGCAGCCCATTTCTGATGAGGCACTGTGTACCATGGTAACCGACTTATTCAAGATGTGGAAGGACGGTAAATCTGATTCAAACCCAAAGATGTTTCTTCGTTTTGGATCGAAGGAAGAAAGTGACCTTACTAAGTTGCTTTATGACACTTTCGACCTTGGCCACACAATTAAGGCAAAACTAGATGATGTTAAAAGTCTTGACAATGCAAAATGGTACATTCAAGAATTCTGCAAACTATATGCAAAACAACCGCTATGGACTCTTATCCATATTCCCGGTTTGTCAGAAGATTTGAGAAATGCGATACAATCTCTTATTGCAATCTTTGCCCAGGAAGCTACTCCAGTCGAAAAAATCAAAGCGATTTATCGTGACATCAAAAACAATCATGTGGAGCTTCTAATACTTATCACAAATGTTGACAATTACGAAAAAGGATTCATAAATTTCGTTGATAGCATAGAAGGTGTCAAAATCGAGAAAGCATGGTGGAACGAGATGCTTGAAAAACTCTCGCAACTCCCCAGTGAAATTGCATTTCGCAAAGAGTCCGATGTTGAGAAAGCCATCTACCAGTTCTATATCCGTAAAACCTCTGGTAATGGCGGACAGAAAGGCGATGATGGTAGCGGCAATGGTGAAAACAGCAACAATAGTGGTAATGATGGAGACTCTAGCAATGAAAACAAGACCTCTAAAACGGACATCGTTAAGCAGGCCAAAGAGAAAATCAAGACCACAAATATGCCAAACACCATGTGGCAAATGGCCATACTTAATCTACTGGAACAGTATCCTGAAACCGCAGATTTTTTCAACCGACTATAAAAATGGATGCAACCGACAAAGTAATAGTATTTTACTCGCTTGATGACCTTAAGGAGGCCATTAGCGTTGACATAAAGTCACATGATGTGCTAGCACAACGATATTGTGTACGCTTCATCATGTTGAATAACTTTGATGCATTTCGAGAACTAACCAAGTTTCTTGTTTTGGAACTTGGCGTGGAAAAGTTCGATCTTGAAAAGCTTGCGTTAGGCTCGGACAAAACTATTGACATTGACACTCTGAGCGATGCCGTACGGAACTTGAAGGTTTCTAGCATCGTAACACCCTTCTCTGAACTTGCTCGATTTTTCAAAGAGGACGAGTTCAAGGGTTTCTTTAATGATATTATCTTATCTGAAGATATTGCACATCCTCAAAAGCGAATTTATATTCCCATCATCGGGCTGCATAATCGATTTACAGATTTCCTCAAATCCTTTGGACGCATTGAAGAGAGCGCCCCCATATGGCAGTATTATACGCCTAAGGACGATAAGGTAATGGTATACGTCTCAAGATTCAAAAACTACACCATTCCTGACAAGCTTAATATTTGCTCATTGCCTACCATGCGTGATTGGCTTAGTTTCTGGAAGAAGCAGGCACCTAAAGATAAAATCTTGTGTGGCGCATCACCAATTCTAAATCGCTGGCCGAATGCCAAGCCGGATTCAATATTCACATTCCAGCCTGTAGATAACTCGCATAAGTTCATAACAGACTTCCTTGAAATATCATTACCCATAGAATATAAGGAATCAGAATTGGAATATTGGGACGCAATGCTTCAAAACATCGGCAAGAACGCCGTTCAGTTGTTCGACTTTCCGAGCTATGTTGAAGACCTATTTAATCGAAAAACGATAACTGCAAACGATATTCTTTTGCTTTGGGCAAAAGATGAAACACTAGCTTATGAGCGTTGGCTTCTTAAAGCTTACGTACTTGCTTACAAAGGGGATGAACTGTCGGGTTATATGCGCGATATCCTTCATGAGATCGACGACTTTAAGATTGCCAACACATTATTTGTCAATCTCACCGAGCGGATATTCTATATGACTAATGCGGAACGTCTTCAAAACTTTGACAGCCGCAAATATATTATGCAATCTCAGCGCGAATTGTTCCGCACACTTGTTCCTGAGGAACACCAGTCATGGGTCAAGAATCATATCATTGAAATAGCTCAAAAGGACGATAACCTTTCTCAAGCAAAACGACTTTGTACTGCCACCTTTGACTTTGAGAAAATCTTGTTTCTCGGCTGGTATGTTCTTAGGGCTGAGAAAGACTTCGGTTTTTCGTGCCTTAAAGAATTTTATCCCGACCTCGCCGGGTATCTTGCTGCTTATGAATCTGTTGCGACCAAAGTTATAGCCTCGTGGGCAGCTGATTATCTAGAGCGATTCCGCAGGGCAAAGATGGTTGATAATTATACTGAAGAACTCAAGGAAATTGTGGAGGAACGCAACATGAGTGCCGAATCTTTTTATAATTGGTACTACTCGTTCCAGGATAGTCACGATTTGCTGAATGAAATTCAAAATGGCCAAGTTTACCCCATAGACAAAATCTATTGGGTGGACGGCCTCGGCGCAGAATTTATTCCGTTCATTCACTATCTGCTTGAAAACTCACAGAGCAGTTATGAAACCGTACTTTCGCAAATCGCTCGCACAACCATTCCATCGAACACGCATCTTAACTCGTTTGACGTTGATGACCATCTCATCTTTAAACTCAATGCGCTCGACGAACTGGCACACGAAGGCTGCTATCAAAAATATACGACCCTAATTGCAGAACTGGAAACTGTTAAAACAGTTATCCACAAAATTCTTGACGATAATAAAGTCGGTAAACACACTATCGCTATCGTTTCGGATCATGGACTTAGTTCCATGTCCCGCAAGTGCAACTCACTGAAGATTGATTCTAAAACAAAGCATGAAGGCCGATATGTACCACTTGCAGATGATTGTACGATGGTCAGCGACACCGATTTCGTGGTTCACGAAAATGAACGCGACCATAAGAAATATAAAGTAGCTCTCAGACATCAGTCGCTTGGCACCAAGCCAACTCGCGAGGTTCATGGGGGTGCCACACCTGAAGAAGTGCTTGTTCCATTCATTGTTATTTCCAATGATGATGCCTCGAAGTCTCTAAAATACACGATTGTACCAGTCGAGGCTAAGGTGCCCATTTCTGACAGGAAGGTTGCATTTAAGATTATTCCTGAGCCTCTGTCATCCAAGGCCATATTCAATGGTCAAGAGATAGCTCTTATTCGTCATGGTATGCAATGGGAGGGTATCATCCCCAATGCAACTGAGGGCAAACATCACATAACGGTTATTCCTTTCAGAGGGAAACCTGTACAATTGGAGATTGAATTCTTTGGTATGGGCTTTAACTCAAGTCTTGATTTAGATGATTTCTAATTTATGAGTGAAATTGGTGATAAAATCAGGCAGGTTTTCAGAGAATCTGCTGTCTATAAGAATCCAGCCAACAATGAAGTATTCGTTGGTCGTAATCTGCCATCATTTGTCAAGGACTATCTGATAGCCACGCATATTGATCAGAACGGCAAACTACGTCGTGATGCTCTTGTTAAATTCCTCGATGAACACATACCTCTTAATCCGAATGCTATTCGTAGCCGCCTCATGCAAGGCGATGTTATTACTCTGCTTACTCGTTTTGAGATAAGCACAAACATCGCCAAAAACAAGACACAGTTCCAAATTCCGGAAATGGGTATAAAGATGGCTGATACGGAAATACCACAGCATGTTGTAGACCAAAATCCCGATGATTTGATTGACGGAGAAAAATGGGGAATTATCAAACTTGTTTATATTCCACCGCAAGATAAGGAGAAAGGGTATATTGAAATGTCGAAATATAAACCTTTCCGTCCACTCGAACGCCTTGATCTCAATTCGTTCAGAGAGTGCCGTAAGAAATTTACAACCGATGAATGGATTGATGTGCTTATTTCGGCTATGGAGTATACCCCATCAGCCTTTTCTGGCAAAACTCAAAAACTGGAGTTTCTGACTCGTTTGCTACCGTTCATCGAGCCTCGTCTAAACCTGATTGAACTGGCACCCAAGGGCACTGGTAAATCCTATGTTTTCGGCAATTTGTCAAAGTTCGTTTGGCTTATTGGTGGGGGTAAAGTTTCCCGTGCCAAGCTCTTTTATGACAAGTCCCGCAAAACACCAGGAATTATGCTCCATCATGACCTTGTAGCACTTGATGAGATTCAGTCTATTACTTTCACTGATACCATGGAGATGCGTTCTATCCTTAAAAACTATCTCGAATACGGTAAGACGAACGTTGATAATTACGAATTCATGTCTGAGTGTGGCCTGATTCTTCTTGGTAATATACCTTTATCGGAAGATGGTTTCCCAATGTCCGATAATTATGTAGAAGAACTTCCAGAAGCATTTAAAGAGTCTGCTCTTCTCGACCGATTCCACGGGTTTATAGAAGGTTGGTTGCTTCCACGCATTACCAATGACATGGCACTGTGCGACTGGACCTTGAACGTAGAATTTTTCTCGGAGGTCTTACACCAACTCAGAACCGCAACGGAGTATGCTACAATTGTAAATCAATCTATCGCAGTTCCGGAGGGTGCCGATATGCGCCATCTGAAAGCCGTAAAGCGTATTGCTTCAGCCTATCTGAAGCTACTGTTTCCACACATTCTCAAAAAGGAGGATATGGATATTGCTGAGTTTTATACATATTGTTTAAAACCGGCTGTTCATCGTAGAGATATTATTCGTCGTCAATGTGCAAACATCGACCATGAAAGTTCCTTCTCCAAACCTATGCCAATATTTGAATTAAAGTAATGCCATCTAATACCGACATATCAAAGCTGAAAGAGCTATATGAATCCCTCGACAGACTGAAAGAGGGCGGGGAGGATGTTGTTGCAGAAATACGTAAAGAAATCAACAACATTGAATTGCAATATCTCAAAGAAGATGTGCTTCCGGAAATGATAAAAACTCTAAGCCGCAAGATATCTTGGTTGAGGTGCTCGGTTGATATGAGTTTGCAATTCGATGGCGGGAAGCAGCTTGATTATTCTTTCTGCAAATCCGGCTCTACTGTATTTGTCCGAGACAAATACGAATGTAGTTCTCAAGATGATGGTATTATTGAGATGCAGAAAACAGATGCTACTTATTCGGGGATTATCACTCCGGAACCTGCATCCACATCTGCTACGGATGCAATTGTTCGCATAGTTGAATATTCTGATAAGGCCATAGCTGTGTATGGTGATACCATGCATTACTCTGAAAAATTCAAAGAGATAGGTGGATATTTCAATGATAAACTGCACGAAGGTGCTGGTTGGATTTTCTCCAAGAAGCATGAGATGGAAGTGCGTAATTTTATCAAAGACAAAATGACTGATGTATATACAGAAAATCTTTCTCCATCAAACATTGTTGTAGTTCCCGTAAAACACGAGCTAGAGCAAAGCATAGATGCATCACTTAAAAACATCAAATGTACATTAGGAGGTTTTCGTGCTTTTTTATCAATGATAAAAAATAATCACGGACGAAGCTATTCTCCATCTACGGTCAATGTGTATTGTACAGCTACTAGAAGTAATTACATGCGGAATAAGGTCTTAAAATATCATCATTCCGGTTATCTCTATAATCTAACAGACCTACGAATACTATCACAACTTTATGACGATGTTCAGGCTGACTTTGAGACTAAGAGAACAAATTCGGGTTCTCCTCAAACTATTCGTCTATATATCCAGTTCATTGAGACATACTTTTCGGATAAAAAAGAGACGGATGTCGAACCAATACTCAAAGCAGAAATAGTTTCACCTACTGAGTCCATAAAAGAGATAGATAAGCAAACTCGTGCCCCTTGGATTGTTATCAATTCTATTTCTTTTAATGATTATATAATCTCAAACGGCAATTCCACCGAAAAGTTCATCGAATTTATCAATCTTGTTGGCCCAGAACTGGTATATCAAATGAAAATTCCTTTCCGTGGTGGCTATCTTGTTGATAAGACTAGAAACCTAAAATATATCGCATTTTGCAAACCGCTAAACGGAGGCTATTGGCTCAACACCCATAGCAGCACAACAAATAAAATTGAGCTGATGAAACAGATTGGTGAATATTTTGGCATTGAGGTTACCTTCGACATAGAAGAAAAGGATGACAACGAGCCAACGACAACCTCATCAGCCCAAAAAATAAAGCATTCGAATAATGTAGCGGTTATAGGCCGTGCAAAATATTCTCTGAACGGAGGCGAACCACAGAACAAGCGTCGAATCGTACATTCTGTCGTTTCCCTTTATATGAAACTCCATCCTAGAGTAACTTGGCGTGAAATGCTTGATGTATTTCCTAAAGAGCTTCAAGGTAGCTATGGAGTTATAAATACCGTTGAGAGCATACAGTATCGCATAAAAAAGGGGTTTGATGACGAGAATCGTTACTTTCTTGGTTCTTCAAATCAATTTACAACTATCGACGGAGTCGAGTTTGCTGTCTGCCACCAATGGGGTGGTCAATTTGATAAATTCTGCGAATATGTCGAGGATAAATTCGGTTGGATCATCGAAAAAGTTTAAATTGGAATATAAAACTTATTGAAAATGCAATGACACTTGACGATATAAAAAAACTAATAGCATCCGATGAGTCGCGGACTCTGGAGCTAAAGAAAACTACCGGTGAGTTGAAGGACGGTATGCATTCGGCATGCGCCTTCCTCAATACCGAGGGAGGATGGCTGATTTTTGGTGTTGCACCTAAGTCACTGAAGATAATCGGGCAAGAAGTTACAGATAACACCCAACGGGAAATCGCTCAGGCTCTCGCAGGAATTGACCCAGCTGTTGATGTCCATATTGAATATGTTGATGTGCCAGACTATCCTGGCAACAAAATTATTGCAATGCACTTCGACGGTTGGGTTTGGGGCGAGCGTCCACACACCTTTCATGGTTGTCCTTATTACAAAATCGAAAGTACAACGAAAGTCATGCCGCACGATATGTATGATGAGCGTATTCGTGCGCATCAACCCCAACTGTATTCCTGGGAGGGACAAACGGCAGATAGTGTCACTCTTGCAGATTTAAACGAAAAACATATCAGAGGTTGTATACGTCTTGGCGTAGAGGGCGGTCGTATTCCAGTAAGTGCCATGAGTACCTCGATAGAAGAGATTTTGGCCAAATGGAAATTGCTGAAAAACGGTGTACCCACAAATGGTGCCGCAATGTTGTTCTCGGACAACATTGATGAGTTCCCACAGTTTCGGTTGAGAATGGCTCGTTTCATAGGAACTGACAAGAATGAGTTTATCGACAACCAACGTGCTGAGGGTGGATTCTTCGACCTTCTTGATGCTGGTATGGCTTTCTTTTTTAAACACCTTAATCTTAGTGGCAAGATAACTAATCATAGCCTTCAGCGAGAGGAAAAACTAGAAGTGCCATACAAGGCGTTGAGGGAAGCACTTATAAACTCTCTTTGCCACCGACAATGGGAAAAATATAACTTGACAAATAGCATCGCTATCTATGATGACCGCATAGAGATTGCGAATCCCGGCATATTCCCTCCGCAAATTACGCCAGAATCAATCAAAAAACCACATGAATCATATCCGTACAATCTGAAGATTGCCGAAGCCCTTTATAAATCAACATATCTTGAAAGTTGGGGCAGTGGAGCCAAGCGTATCATGGATGCCTGCCGTGAGCAAGGTGTGGAAGATCCATCATGGAGATGCGACGGTGGATTTGTAATCGTAACGTTCAAACGACCTAAGTACGACTCAAGTACGCCCCAACTTGGGAACCAGTTGGGAACCAATAAGGAACCAGCTAGGAACCAGTTGGAAACTAGTTCGTCTCAGGTTAAATTATTGATTGCTAAAATGGAAGAGTCATTTTACTCGGTTAAAGACCTGATTAATCTGTTCGGACTAAGTGACGTGAGGAAATTTAGGAAAAACTATATCCAACCTGCATTGGCTGAAGGTGCAATCGAACGACTATATCCCGATCGTCCGAACCATCCTAAGCAGAAGTACCGTCTAACTGATTTGGCCAAGGAATGGAAAAAGAAGAATACGGATTTGAAGTGAATTTAGAAATAATATGGCTTGAGTACCTCAACTTGACATATAAAAGGCGGAAGGAAAATCAATCTTTTAACAAGAATTTCTGAAAGAAAAAAGAAGAAATTTTGCCGCAATAGATTTACCACGCTTCTCATTAGAACAGCGAAACAGGGCGAACCCTCGTTTCTATAAGGATGTGGATTCCACAATCAACATCCACCATATGCTCCTTGTGATTGTGAAAGCCAACCTTTATGGCGATAATTCATTTACTACAAATGGGAACTTCTTGGTATCAAACTATGGAGTAAAGTACAATTTGTTACTTACTGTCAATAATATAGAAATCTTATTTAAGTTCAAGCGTGGAACTGCAATGCCACGTCTTTGTTGAAGGTCGTAGGAAAAACCTAATGAGCAGATGTAGTAATAGCAGCCCACGCTATAGCGTGAGAACCACTATGCCATCCTTGCTCATTTTGAAAATTTCCTACGTTTTCAACAACAAGATAAGCATAACGCTTCTTTCTTTTCTAATATGTCTTGGACGGAGTTTCCCTAATCCAACCACAAAGGTAGTGAAAAGTTGTGATAATCACTTATGTTGCAATAGATTTATTTGCTCGCTGTATAAAATTGGAGCTTTACAGTTTCATACCCCTGCTTTTCCTTTGCTGCTGTATAGGTTGCCGTATGTTCTGCCTTAACTTCTCGAACTGTTCCTTGAACCACTCGGCAATGGGCT